>ENA-ORCO01000127-ORCO01000127.1-marine-metagenome-genome-assembly--contig:-NODE-127-length-57673-cov-7.240173_pt1 | contig 57673 bp, 64 predicted proteins | sample MGYA00248633_ERZ508508 | MGnify/ENA primary metagenome ERZ508508 (study PRJEB26179, sample SAMN06268845) | marine metagenome | isolation source: A23 P1 aerobic enrichment on pine of planktonic cells taken...
TCGAGAAGCACAACGAGCAGGCCCGCGAGGCCGTCCAGCAGGACCGCGACGACCTCGCGCGCAAGGCCCTCGAGAAGAAAAAGCAGAAGATGACCCAGATCGAGGACCTGGAGAACCAGATAGCCCAGCTCCAGAACCAGCAGGACCAGCTGGTCGAGAAGAAAAACAAGCTCCAGAGCCGCATCGAGGAGTTCCGCACCAAGAAGGAGACGATGAAAGCCCGCTACGAGGCCGCCGAGGCCAGCGCCAAGGTGTCCGAGGCGATGACCGGCGCCGGCGACGAGTTCGAAGACGTCGGCCGCGCCATCGAGCGCGCCGAGGAGGAGACCGAGGAGATGGAGGCCCGCTCGCAGGCGATGGACGAACTCCAGGAGTCCGGCGCCTTCGACGACGTCCTCTCGGACAAAGACCAGATCGACCGCGAGCTCGAGGAGCTCAGCACCGACAGCGCCGTCGACGCCGAACTCGAGACGCTCAAAGGCGAGATGGGCAAGGGCTCGACCACGAGCACCGAGAGCGAGGCGGCGAGCGAGAGCGCCGACGCCGGTGGGAGCGGGGACACGAGCGAAAGCGCCGGGTCGACCGACGAGTCGACCGACGCAGACGTCGACGCCGCGGACGTCGAGATGCCCGACGTGGAGGGCAACGGCGAGGGCGGCGAGGACGTCTCCGTCGACGAGAGCGAGGTCGAAGCGGAACTCGAAGAGCTGAAAGAGGACGAGCAGTAGGCGTCGACCCTTTTCCCGGGAGTGTCGCGGTATGCGGTTCTACGGCGGCCAGAGAGCGGCGATACTGAGCGTGGTGACGACGGCCAGGATCAACTGTAACGGCGCGCCGACGCGGGCGTAGTCGGTGAACCTGTAGCCGCCGGGACCGTACACCATCAGGTTCGTCTGGTAGCCGATGGGCGTGAGGAAGGCGTTCGCGGCGGCGAAGGTGACGGCGATCAGGAAGGGGAAACCGTTGTAGCCGAGTTCCGTCGCCGCCTCGACGGTGACTCTCTCGACGAGTTCGTAGTGGAACGTGACCTCGAAGGTCTGGGTCTCGGTCTTCGCTTCGTCGGGGATCTTCTCTTCGAGTTGCTTGCGCTGGGCCTCGATCACCGAATCGGCGTCGTCGAGGTTGTGCGGGTGCTCGTGGCGGCGGCTTCGAAGAATCAGCCGCTCGCACTCCGGACACTGGAGCAACGTCTCCGGGCGCTCGCGGCGCCCTTCGACCGCGCCGCCGGTGAGCGTCTGCTGGACGCTCATGCCGACTCGACCTCCCGAATCGTCCCGCAGTTGTTACAGACGACGAGGGTGCCGTCGGCACGCTGGTAGCGCTCCAGTAAGGCACTCTCGTCCAGATCGCGGCGCAGGCGATCCTCTTCGATGAAGTAGGACAGATTCGCCAGCGACACCTGCGAGTGCATCCGGAGCTCGTCCGAGACGGGGTTGCCACAGTACTCGCAGGTGACGCGCCACTGCTGGGCGCCGCTGTGATGCGGGGCGCTCACGCCGACTCACCACCCAGACCCGTCAGTGTCGCCTGCTCTGGCTCGCCGGTGTGCCGAGCGTCGTAGGCGTAATCAGTCTCAGGCGGTTCTGCGGGGGGCGCCGCAGGCGCATCCAGACACGCCCGCCGAACCGCGTAGAGTGTCGTCCGGAACACGCGCTCGGCGCGCTCGCCCTCGAACTCGCGCCACGAGCGGAGCGGGTCCGTGAGCGGTGGCTCCTCGATCCCGGCGGCCCGAACTGCCGCCGCGCAGTCCATCAGCGAGACGTGCGGGCCTTGGTCGACACCGCCACCAAACGACGAGAGATCCTCGCGAACGACACCACCGTCACACAGCGTCGTCTGTTCACCGAGTTCGATGGCGTTCTCGATCTCGAACGCATCCTCGATGCGGCGACACGGGTTGTGGTCATCAAGCGACTCGTCACCGAACCAGGTCCGATGGAGTTCTTCGCTGTACTGGTCGGACGAGGTGGTAAACTCCAGAACCTCGCGCTCAGTCCAGAATCGCGCGAGGACGAAGTCCTTGTACTGGTCGGTCTCGCGTTCGATCCAACCGTAGGCGACGACGACCTGCTCGCCATTATGATCCTGCGTAACGAACCGATCCCAGTCGACGAACTCGACGCGTTCGAGCAATTCGGCGATCCACTGGCGATTCTGAACCGGCTCTTGACCACCGTCCGCAACCAGTTCCTGCTGAACGCCGCTCTCGACGTGGCTCGGCTTGAAGAACTCGGCCGGGATGAAGTGCCCGCAGGGCTTGACCGCCGCCGAGACGCCGATCCGCTCGGCCTGTCGGATCGCCTGCCCACACTGCGGGCACACCGGGAGGTCGGCCGCCGTGATCACCGACCGTCACCTCCGTCCAGTAGGCCGCTGACATCATTCGCGCCGGAGTGTTCAATCAGATCCTGATACGAATAGCGAACTGCGAACGTGCTCACGTCGGCCGCAGCGGCGATCTCGTGCTGCGTACGCTGCTCGTCGTTGATGATGGATGCCGCGTACACCACTCCGGCTGCGACGACGGATGCGGACCGGTTGATCGGCCACTCGTAGTCTGCTTTCTCCGCTATGGTTGCTGCTGTCGCCCGTACGTCGTCGCTCAGACCGAGCGCATCGATGAGTGGGCCGATCTCCTCGCTGGCGAGTGGGAGCGGGCTCACGCGTCGTCACCTCCGTTGAGGAGGCCGCGGAACTCCTCGGCAACGCTATCCCACTCACGGCAGTCGTCGATGTGCTCGATCCACTGCGCGAGGATTCGGTCGCTGACGATCTGCTGCTCGTGAACAGGCTCGTCACCGGGTTCCTCGAGGACCTCCAGTGCGCGATCACCGTCGGGACTCCGTCGTAGGAGGTGATACGCGCCGTTGCCATCGCGCCCGACCAGCCGGTCGTAACCGGTCACGCGATCGATAAGCAGGCTGGCGCCGAACGCGGCGCTCGGGTAGTCCGGACCGACCAGCCGCGACCCACGCTCGTCAATCGCGACGACAGTCGCGTAGGTTTTCGCCGTGATCTCGCCGATCGAGCGGTCGACGACGACCACGTCGCCGACGCTCAGATCACCGGACGAAAGGCCCTCCGCATTAGTGGCGTCGGAAGTAGAGTGGGACCGCCGTGATTCGAACACGGGTCCAACGCACCCCATGCGCAGAGGATACCACTACCCCACGGTCCCACGCTTCGAGCGAGGACCGTGGCCGGGTTAAGCGTGTCGCTTTGGGTTAGACGAGCACGCGTTCGAGGTCGACGACGGTGCCCGAATCTGCGGCCGGATCGCCGACGAGGCGGCCGAGACAGACGGCCGAGCCGTCCGGTGTGAAACAGGCGACGAGGGGGTCGGCGTCGGCGTCACCGGTTCCACCCGTTCGAGGCGCCGGCGACGTCTCGCTGTCTGCCCGAGGGATCTCCGATCCCTCGCTGTCGATCACCCCCGGCGCGTACACCGGCGCCCCTGTCGCAACCTGCTCGGCGGCGCTCGGGGTGATCGTGACGGCGGGGAGGTCCGCCAGCACCCGTTCCGCCGGTGCGACGACTTCTCGGATCGGCCCCTCGTCGCCCTCCTCGGCGAACGCGAGGGCGTCGGCGAGGTCGTGAAGCGTCAGGAGGTCGCGGTCGTCGAAGGGGTCGGTCGCGGTTCGGCGCAGGTCGCCCATGTGCGCACCCGTCCCGAGCGCGAGGCCGAGGTCGTGACAGAGCTTGCGAATGTACGTTCCACTCTCGCACTCGATTCGGAGGAGGACCTGCCGGTCGCGGGTTTCGAGGGCGGTCAGGTCGTGAATCCGGCGTGTGCGGAGACGGCGAGCGACGGCGCTCTTGCGGGGTGGTTTCTGATAGATTTCACCCTCGAACTCGGCGAGCACGCCGTCGAGATCGGCCGGTGGGCGTCCGTGGAGTTCGAGGACGGCGATGTACTCCTTGCGCCCCTCTAGGAACACGGGCGCGAGGCGGGTGGCGTCGCCGAGCATGATGGGTAGACAGCCGGTCACTTTCGGGTCGAGCGTCCCGGCGTGGGCCGCCCGATCGACGCCGACGAGGTCACGCACCCAGCCGGCGACTTGGTGAGCGGAGGGGCCGGGTGGCTTGTCGAGGTTGACGACCCCGAAGGCGAGGCGGTCGGCGAGCGAACGTGTGCCCGGTGGAGCACGAAGCGCGGGAGTCACAGGTCGAGACTGTCGAGGTCGAGGCCGTCGATAGTGTAGCGACCCTCGTCGACCGCGGGATCGTAGCGTTCGATGGCGGTCGTCAGAATCGCGAGCACGTCCGGTGCGGTCCACCGCGCCGTGTTCACGACGAGGTCGTAAATGGAGAGGTCGCCGATGGGGATGTCGTAGTAGTCGGCGTAGCGTTTCCGCTCGCTCCGCTCACGGCGGAGCGTCTCCTCGCGGGCGCGGTCGAGCGACTTCTCCTCGCGGTCGGCGATACGGGCCGCCCGGACGGCGATGGGGGCGTCGAGCCAGAGGCGGAAGTCGGCGTCGGGAGCGAGCCACCCGGCGAGTCTGGATTCGAGGACGACCCCGTCACGATCACGGGCAATCTCGTACAGACGGCGATCGAGATCGTGATCGATCCGCTCGTCCTCCTCGGCGAGTTCGTTGAACTCGACTGGGGAGTACCCCCGTTCGGCGGCGAGCTCGCGGAAGATGTCGCCGCCGCTGATATGCTCCAGATCGAGCGCCTCCGCGAGACCGGCGGCAGTGGTGCTTTTCCCACTGCCTGCCGGGCCGGACACGGTGAGTAACATACCGCCACTCATGGGAGCCGACTAAAAGAGCGTGTCCACTTCTACTTCTACTCCTACCCGGTCGGACTGATGTCGATATTCAGCCCCTTGCGGATGATCTGGGTGAAGCCCATCGAGCAGAGGAAGTACCAGACGATCCACACCTGAATCGGGCCGAGCACCGGATCGGTCCACGCCTTCTGGCCGGCGAAGGGGAGGACGAGCGGTTCGAGATTGAAGATCGGTGTCGCGTTCGAGCCGATACCGACGCCCCAGTACATCCACAGGAAGACCGGGATCGTGAGGAACATGATCCACACCATCGGGCGGAACTGCTCTTTGAACATGCCCATCTGGTCGCCCATGGCTTCCATCTGCTCGTCCTGGATTCGGTCGAGCGCCTCGTCGTCACCTCGCTCTTTCGCCTCCTTGCGTTTCTCCTGGATTTCCTGCATCTTCTCCTGATACTCGCCCATCATCTCCGTGTCCATCAGGTTCGCCTGCAGGATGGTCGAGTACAGCCCCGTCACCACTGCGAGGATCATGACGACGGCGTAAAACGGGAGCGCCGAGTTCAGGGGGCCGAGGAACACGTTCATCGCGTTGCCGATGAGGTTCCGCATCGGCGCCCACGAGTATCCGGCGAAGAGGCCGAGACTGACGACCGCCGCGCCCTTGTCCCACATCGACCACGAGGAGCCGTCCTCGTCGTCGCTGTCGGTCGACGACGTGGTCGCCGTCGCGGTTCCTGCCTCCGCTTCGCCGTTTTCGAGGGCGTCACGGGTCGCCTCGGCGTCGGCCAACCGGAAGCCGGCATCGCCGTCGGTAAGCACGCCCGTCTCGATGAGACGGCCCCACTGGCCGCTCGATAAGTCGTCGCGGACGTCGACCCATTTGACCTCGCCGTCCTCGGCGCGGTCGAGGACCGTCTGAATGACAGTCTTCATCTCCGCGTCGTCCGAGACGAGGTCTCGCACCTTCTGCTCGATCCGTGCCATTGCTGGTGAGTAGCCCCCCGGCAGTTATGAAGCTTTTACTCTGCAAGCGGGTTCGACGGGTACTTGCCAGCGGGTCAGTTGCCGTCGGCGTCGAGCGGGCGATCGTACACGTGTGCACCCGCAGCGAGCCAGAGATCGACGCCGATCGCCGCGAGCGCACATCCGCCGACGGCCGTCACGACGAACAGGAACAGCCCCGTGGCGTCACGCGCCGTCGTCCAGCCGAGGGCACCGACCGGGAGCGCCAGCCCCAGTGCGACGTTCGCCAGCCCGCCGAGGCGGAACCAGTCGATCCGTGCCGTCAGCGGATTCTCGAACGCGGCGACGATATCGAGCGCTCCGGAGACGGTGAGGAGGCCAAGCTGTGCCATCATCGTCGGCGTGCGGAGCACGTGTCGCCCGACGACGGCGACGACGCCCCCAGCGAGAAGCAACAGACCCGCGCCGAGGACGCCACACAGTCGCCTGTGTGTCGTTCCGTGCATACATCGTCGTCGGATCGGCAGTAGAATAGGCGTTTGGCCCCTCGTCTCGCTGTCCCGTACGCTGTACCCCGGAACTAGCGTCCGACAGTCCTCCTCATACTGCCGGCTGTAAGTCAATTAAGATATTCGCCACCCCGGAGTGGCGAATATCTTGAAACAGTTACAGCCGACCGTATCAGATCGCCGACTCGACTTCCTCGCTGATCGCCTCGAAGACGTCGTCGGGCGTGCCCTCGCCGTCGACTTCGACGAGGACGCCCTCGTCACGGTAATGTTCGACGACTGGCTCGGTGTTCTCCTCGTAGACGCGGAGTCGCTCGCGGACGGTGTCCTCGGTGTCGTCGTCGCGCTGGATCAGGTCACCGCCGCACTCGTCACAGACGCCCTCCTCCTCGGGCGGGCTGAACTCGACGTGGTAGTTGGCGCCGCACTCGTCACAGACACGGCGGCCTGTGAGGCGGTCGACGAGCTCGTCCTCGCTCACGTCGAGGAAGACAACGGCGTCGAGGTTCGTAATCTCCGAGAGATACTCCGCCTGATCGAGGTTCCGGGGGTAGCCGTCGAGGACGTAACCATCGGCCTCGGAGAGTGCCGTCTTGACGATTTCGTTGACGACTTCGTCGGGGACGAGTTCGCCGGCCTCCATGTACGCTCGCGGCGTGTCGTACTCCGTGTCCATGTGGCTGATGTCCATGTCCTTGTTGGCGCGGAGCGCGTCACCCGTCGTGACGTGCTCGATGTCGAACGCTTCTGCGAGGCGCTTGCTCTGGGTTCCTTTGCCTGCTCCCGGTGCACCGAGCAACAGCACATGAGGATCGCTCATATAGGATGCTCCCCCTCCGAGTATAAATTAGTGAAGAAACCGCCGCGATATTGTCGAAACCCGAACGGGTTAGGACAGATTCTCGATGTTCTCGACGACGGCGTCGGCGTACTCGCTCGTCGCGAGTTTGGTGCCGCCCTCGATCTGCCGGTGGAGGTCGTAGGTGACGTTGCCCGAGGAGATGGTCTCCTCGACGGCGTCGCGGACGAGGTCGGCCGCGTCCTGCCAGCCGAGCTGTTCGAACATGATGCGCCCGGAGAGCATCATCGCGGTCGGGTTGACTTTGTCCTCGCCGGCGTACTTCGGCGCGGAGCCGTGGACGGGTTCGGCGAGACAGGCGCCCTCACCGAGATTCGCACCGGGTGCGATGCCGAGGCCGCCGATCTGGGCGCCCGCGGAGTCAGAGAGATAGTCGCCGTTGAGGTTCGGCATCGCCAGCACGTCGTACTGCTCGGTCCGGGTGAGGAGCTGCTGGAGCATGTTGTCCGCAATGCGGTCCTTGACGACCACCACGCCATCGGGTGCCTCGCCGTCGTACTCGTCCCAGAGAACGTCTTCGGTGATCACGTTCTCGCCGTACTCCTCCTCGGCGAGTTCGTAGCCCCAGTCGCGGAAGGCCGCCTCGGTGAACTTCATGATGTTGCCCTTGTGGACGAGGGTGACCGAGTCGCGGTCGTTTTCGAGCGCGTAGTCGATGGCCTGCCGGATCAGGCGCTTGCTTCCGAACTCGGAGATGGGCTTGATACCGATGCCGACGGGGCCGTCGTGGATGACTCCCGTCTTGCCCATCTCCTCTTCGATGAACTCGCGGACGCGCTCGACCTCGTCGGTCCCGGCTTCCCACTCGATGCCGGCGTACACGTCTTCGGTGTTCTCCCGGAAGTTGACCATATCCATCTTCTCCGGGTTGGTGACGGGCGAGGGGACGCCGTCGAGATAGTAGGTCGGTCGCATGTTCGCGTAGAGGTCGAGTTTCTTCCGGAGGGCGACGTTCAGCGACCGGAAGCCGGAGCCGACGGGCGTCGTCAGCGGCCCCTTGATCGCGACACGGTGTTCGCGAATCGCCTCGACCGTCTCCTGAGGCAGGTTCTCGTCGTAGCGCTCGCGTGCCGACTCGCCGGCGTAAAGACGCATCCAGCTGATCGACCGGCCGGTCGCCTCCGCAGCGGCGTCGAGCACCTGCTGGGCGGCCGGACCGACGTCCGTGCCAATGCCGTCACCGTAGATGATCGGGATGATCGGATTCGACGGTACGTCGAGCTCGCCGTCCTCGTCGACGGTGATCCGTTCGCCGTCGGCAGGGACCTCGACTTTATCGTAGCTCATATCGTCGGCGAATTCTCCGACCAGCGTGAAAGACCTGCCGTTCTCCGCCCTGACGTTTATTCCTCACGCCGTTCTCGCCCCGGTATGCGCATTATCGTCCACGGCGGCGCCGGGTCGGGAACGGGGATCGGCCGGCCGACGCCCGCCCGACAGGCCGCCCTCGACGACGCCGCGAACGACGGCGCGGCGGCCGCTACGCCGCTCGATGCAGTCGAAACCGCGCTCCGACGGCTGGAAGTCGACGAGCGATTCAACGCCGGCCACGGCGGTGCTATCCAGTCGGACGGCGCCGTCCGCGTCGACGCCGGCTGTATGACGGGGGACCGAACCGCCGGCGCCGTGGCGGCCGCGCCCGGCGTCGAACACGCCGTGAGCGCCGCCCGTGTCGTCGCCGCGGAGACGCCACACGTCTGTGTCGCCGGCCGGGAGGCGGCGGAACTCGCGGCCGATTTCGGCATCGAGACGGGGGTCGACCTGACGACCGACCGGACGCGCGAGCGGTTCGACGACGCCGACCCGCCGGACGGATCGCCCCGCACGCACCTCGACTGGCTCCGGGAGCGATTCGGTCGGGACGAGAAGCACGATCACGACACCGTCGGCGCCGTCGCCGTCGCCAGTGAGGACCGACAGTCCTCTGGCAGTCGACCAGCGGCCGGTGACGGGAAGCAGTTCGCCGCCGCCACCTCGACCGCCGGCCGCTGGTTCGCCCTCGCGGGTCGCGTCGGCGACGTGCCACAGGTCGGCGCCGGGTTTTTCGCTACGTCTGCCGGCGGCGCGAGCGCCACCGGCGCTGGCGAGGATATCGCTCGCGTCACGCTCTCCCGGCGGGCAGTCGGCCACCTCGAGGCCGGCGCGTCGGCCGAACGGGCAGCCACGCTCGCGATCGACGAGTTCGAGGATCTGACCGACTCGACTGCCGGCGTGATCGTCTGTGGACCGGACGGCGTCGGCGCGGCGAGAAACAGCGCCTCGATGCAGGTGGCGGTCGCGATATCGTAACGGCTGGAACCGTTCACACACCCGATCGCACACAGCCACGCGATCTGGTGTGCGATGGCGGACGGACGCTACTCTTAGGGAGTATCGTAACTGTCCGTAGATTCTCGACGAGACGGTCCGGCGAGGAGCTCTGATGACTTCCGATGCTCCCTATCTACTGCGTGAGCCGGGGCGTGACGAACTTCCGTGTGGGCCGTTCCTGCACGGCTCGATCGGGCGTGACGCTCAGGAAGCGATCGTTCGCCCAGTCGTAGGCGGTGAGGTCGCCGCCGTAGACACAGCCGGTGTCGAGGCCGACGGCGCGTTCACGGACGACCGGGGCGTCGAGGGGCGTGTGGCCGAAGAAGACGCGGTGATCACCTTCGTACGCGTCGTACCAGAACGGCGGCTCGTAGTCGCCGCCGCCGAGTTCGCGGACGTTCTCGAAGTCGTCGACGGTGTGCTGGATGAGTGGTTTGCGCGGGTCGACGCCAGCGTGAACCACCAGCGCCCCATCCCAGTGAAGCGCGACCGGCAGGTTGGCGATCCACGCCAGGTCTTCGTCGTCGAGCGAGTCCAGCGACTTCTCGCCGCGCAGGAGTTTCTCCTCGTTGTTGCCCCGGACCGACACGAAGTTGGGGCGCGAGCGCACGAGTTCGATCACGCCGGCGCTGTCGGGGCCTTTCCGCACGAGGTCGCCGACGAAGACGACGAGGTCGTCGTCCGCGGGGTCGAGACGGTCGAGGAGGCAGTTCAACTCGCGCAAACAGCCGTGTACGTCGCCGACGACGTATATGTCGTCCCACGCCTCGGCGTCGACGCGGCGGTGTTCGTCGCCGAGTGCGAGATCGAGGCTGGCGTCGAGCGCGTCGGTCCGGATCATTGCCCGTCCATGAATGGCCCGTCGTCTAACATAAAGCGCGCTAATTGGCCTGTCCATGTCTATATACCGCGCACGTTGTCCCGAGACGGATCGTCGTAACCGTTTGCCGGCGGATCGCCGACCCGTCTTGGCGAATCATCGGTACTGGTAGGAATTATCGTAACTGTCCATCGATTCTCGCCGAACCGTCACGGCGAGAATCTACGATGACTTCCGATAGTTCCTATGATTCACCCCATCCGTCGATGCCGCAACCTCTTTGCCCGGCTCACGCCAAAGGCGTCCATGAGCGTAGGACCCCTCGACGAGGAGACTGTCGAGAAGTATCGCCAGGCCGGTGAGGCGCTGCGGACCGTCCTCGACGAGGCAGCCGAGATGGTCGAACCGGGCGTCACCCACCTCGAAGTCGCCGAACACGCGGAGGCACGGATCGACGAACTCGCCGACGGCGCCGCCTTCCCTGTCAACATCAGCGTCGACGAGGAAGCCAGTCACTCGACACCCGCTCGCGACGACGAGACGACGTTCGGTGAGGAGATGGTCTGTCTCGACGTGGGCGTCCACGTCGACGGCTACATCGCCGACGCCGCGACGACGGTCGACCTCTCCGGCAACCCCGAGATGGTCGAAGCCGCCGAGGAAGCCCTCGACGTGGCCATCGACGCCGTCGCGCCCGGCGTCGACACCGGCTACATCGGCGGCGAGATCGAGGACGTGATCCGCGGCTACGGCTACACGCCCGTCCTCAACCTCTCGGGTCACGGCGTCGAGCAGTGGGACGCCCACACCGGGCCGTCGATTCCCAACCGCGGCGTCGATCACGGCGCGGAACTACAGGTCGGCGACGTGATCGCCATCGAACCGTTCGCCACCGACGGCCGCGGCAAGGTGGGCGAGGGGAGCAAAGAGGAGATTTACGGCCTGGAGCGGGAGCGCTCCGTCCGCAACCGGCAGGCTCGAAAGGTGCTCGAACAGGTGACCGAGGAGTACCGAACCCTCCCGTTCGCCGCCCGGTGGCTGGACGTATCGCGCGCCGAGATGGCGCTTCGGCGGCTCAAACAGCAGGACGTGATCCACGGCTATCCCGTACTGAAAGAGGAGGAGGGGCGTCTCGTCAGTCAGGCCGAACACACCCTCATCGTCACGGACGACGGGTGTGAGGTCACGACGACTTAAGCGTCGTTCATCCGCTGGATCGACTCCGCTTCGCACACGTCACAGACTGCGACCCGATAGGGCTCGCGGGAGAAGGCGGCGTTCGCGGACGCGGGATTCTCCGTCCGGATCTCCACCCGGACCGCGTGCCTGGTTTCCCGTCCACAGTCGGGACACAGTTCGAGGTTGGTATCTGGGTTGGGTCGCTTCGCCTTCATCGGCTACCCATACCGGTGCCGTTTGCATAAGCCCGGCAGTCGGTTAACCCGGATTAAATCCGGTTAATCCGGACTCAGCCGGGTTCTCAGGCGTGAGAACCACTATCGTCTGACGCGCGTCAGCCGCCGCGTTCGACCGTGACCCACAGTATAAACCGCTGGGCGTCCCCCCGACGGTATGGAGCAGCTGTTCGCCCCGTGGCGGATCGAGTGGGTGGCCCGTGACGGCGAGGACGACATCGAGGGGTGTCCGTTCTGTGTCCTCCCCGACCGCGACGACGACCGGGCGAGTCGCATCGTCGCCCGCAGCGATCACGCCTTCGTCATCCTGAACAACTACCCGTACAACCCCGGCCACGCGATGGTTGTCCCGTACGATCACGAGGGTGAGTACCGCGCTCTCGACGACGCCACGTTGCTGGATCACGCCCGCCTCAAGCAACGGACGGTCGACGCGATGGATCGGGCCTTCGACCCCGACGCCTACAACGTCGGCATCAACCTCGGCGGTGGCGCCGCCGGTGGCTCCATCGGCGACCACCTCCACACCCACGTGGTCCCCCGGTGGACGGGCGACACTAACTTCATGCCCGTCGTCTCGGATACGACGGTCATCGTTCAGGCCGTCGACGAGACCTACCAGCAACTCCACGACGCCTTCGCCGCGCACTCGGCCGCGACCGTTTCCGGCGACGACCACGCAGTGCGGCTCTCGTTCGAGGATTAGACTCAGTCAAAAACTGCCTTCTACGCGCCTAATGAAACTGCTTATGTGGATTTAGTCCGTCCACCGACGTATGAGCGAGGACCGCAACTCGTTTCTCAAGGCGTCGTGGGTCAACGTCGCCTCGAACGTCCTCAAAATCGGCGTCGAGGGGGTTCTCGGCCTCGCTTTCGGCAGTCTCGCGCTCATGGCCGACGCCGCGCACTCGGTCGCCGACCTCCTCGCCAGCGCCGTCGTCCTCGTCTGGGGCCGGTTCGTCTACGACGACCCCGACGCCTCCCACCCCCACGGCCACGACCGGTTCGAACCCCTCGCCGCCCTCTTCGTCGGCGGCGTCCTCGTTCTCCTCGGCCTGAAACTCCTCTACGACGCCGGTCACGCCCTCCTCACCGGTCCGAAAGCCGAGTACAGCGCCATCCTCGTCGCCGGCCTCCTCGTCGCGCTCGTCGTCCGCTACGCCTGTTACTGGTACACCGTCCGCGTCAACCGCGAGGTACAGTCCCCGAGTCTGCACGCCCTGGCCGCCGACAGCAAGAACGACATCTACACCACGCTCGCCGCCTTCGCCGGCGTCGCCGGTATGGCCTTCGGCTACCCCATCTTCGATCCGCTGGCCGGGGGCGTGGTCAGCCTCCTCGTCATGTATCAAGGGGTCGATATCTCACGGGAGAACATCCGCTATCTCTCCGACGGGGCACCCCCCGCCGACGAACGCGCCCGTATCGAGGACGCGATTCGCTCCCACCCCGAGGTCCACGGCCTCCACGACTTCGTTGCCTACTACTCCGGCCATGTCATCGAGGTGGAGTTCCACGCCGAAGTCGACGGCGACCTCTCCCTGACGGAGGCCCACGACCTCGAAACCGAACTCCGGAAACGCGTCCGCGAAATCGAACCCGTCTCGGACGTGCACGTTCACCTCGATCCGGCCGGCCTCGGGGAGTGGAAAGACGCCATCGAGCGGTCGTCGGCGACGACGGCGCGCTAGTCCGACAGCGCGTCCTCGATCCACGCGTGGTGGTCCCGAAGTGCCCGCTCCCCCGCGGTCGTGAGACTGTACCGGTCGTGGAGGCCGTCGGCCCGTCGTTCGAGGTAGCCCGCGTCCGTCAGCGCGTCCAGCGCACCGTAGAACGTCTTGGGTTCGATCCGATCGCCGTACTTCGATTCGAGCGCCGCCTTGCACTGCTGTGCCGTCGGCGCATCGTCGTCCGCGCCCGCGACGACGATACAGATGTCCCGCCGGAGGCCGCTCCGGAGCCACTTGCCGCTCATACCGGCTGTCCGAACGCGTACATCGTCTCGTGGCCCGTGATTTCGACCTCCAGCATGTCGCCCGGCTCGACGCCCCGCTCGTCGGCGTGCTGGACGATCACCTGTCGGTAGGCGCCGTCGCGACACTTCACCGAGTCGCCGGTGCCCGGCCGGACGGCGAGCACCTCGCGGCGCTCGCCCACCATCGACTCGTGTACTTCGCCGACGATCTCGCGTTTCAGTTCGGACATCGCCTTCGAGCGCTCCTTCTTGAGCGTCCCGCCGAGGCCCTTCAGGTCCGCGGCGTCCGTTCCCGGCCGCTTCGAGAAGCGCGTGACGTTGATCTTCTCGGGGCGGACCCGACGCATCAGGGCCATGCTCCGCTCGTGGTCCGCGTCCGTCTCGGTGGGGAAGCCGACGATGAAGTCCGTCGAGAGCGTCCACCGATCGAGGCGGTCGTCGAACGTCTCGACCACCTCGAGGAACTCCTCGACCCGGTGCTGGCGGCGCATATCGCCCAGCACGTCGTTCGACCCCGACTGCACCGGCGCGTGCAGGAAGTTGTAGAGCTTCTCGTTTTCGGCGAACACGTCGGCGAGTTCCTCGCGGGCGCCGTGGACGCCTTTCGGGTTCGCCATCCCCACGCGCACCCGGAAGTCGCCCTCGATGTCACAGACGCGCTCGAGGAGTTCGGGGAGGAGGCTCTCGCCTTGGTTGCGATCCCAGCCGTAGACACCGGTGTCCTGGCCGGTGATGCGAATCTCCTTCGCGCCGGCGTGGACGAGCGCCCGTGCCTTCTCGACGTTCTCTTCGACCGGCGGGGAGTCGAGGCGCCCTGTCGCTCGCTTCGTGATACAGTACGAGCAGTCGCTCATGCAGCCGCGGGCGATGGGGAGGATGCCGACGACACCGTCGAGGATCGGTTCGGCGTCGGGCGTCGTCGTCGGGCACTCGCCGTTCATGGCCGCTTCGGGCACTTCGTCCCAGTGGACGACCTGCGCGTCGATGCCCGCCTCCGCGAACTCCTCGCCCTGCGCCAGCGCCATACAGCCCGTGACGACGAGATCACCCGTCTCGGCCCGAAGCTCTTCGGCCCGCCGGAGCATGTTGCGCTCCGTCTTCTCGACGACTGTACAGGTGTTGAGGATGGCCACGTCGGCATCGGCCGGCCCGTCGGCGGGATGATGCCCACCGTCGCGGAGCCGTCGCTCGATGGTTCGGCTCTCGCCGCGGTTGGCCGTACACCCGTACGTCTCGATGTGATAGCGGGCCATTCGGTTACCGACGGTTGCGCCCGCGCGGAGAAAAGCGAAACGGTCCACCCCGACCACAGCGTCTATCTGGATGCCCGACACAACGCCGACTGATGCCCTCCAGACGCCACGTCCTCGCCAGTCTCGGCCTCCTCGTGACGAGCGGCTGTCTCGACGGCCGCGACGGCGACTCCGCTGCCGCGAACGGCCGCGACGACTGGCCCCTCCCCGGCTTCGACGCCGCCGACACGAGCTACAACCCGGCCCCCGTCGGCCCTCGCTCCGAGGCTAGCGAACGGTGGCGCCGGACGGTGCCCCAGCCGACCGGTCGCCCCGTCGTCGCCGGCGGACGGGTCTACCTCCCGACACTCGGCGGCCTCCGAACGTTCGCGCTCGACGGGTCGTCGGGCTGGTCGCTCGACCCCGTCGAGGGCCGATCGACGGCGTGGCCGACCGGCCCCGCCGTCCACGACGGAACGGTCTACGTCGGCACCGACGACGGCCGGAGTCTCCTCGCCCTCGACGCCGCGAGCGGCGACGAGTCGTGGCGGGTCGACGTGGGTGACGTGTCCGTTAGTCCCGTCCCGGACCACGACTGGGGTACGGTGTTCGTCGGGACGCGGTCGGGCACCGTCGCCCGCGTCGACGCCGATACCGGCGAGGTGGCGTGGACTGCCTCGGTGTTCGGCGCCGTCACCTCGCTCGCGACGAGTGGCGATATCGTCTACGTCGGCACCGAGGCTGGTGAGTTGTACGCTCTCTTCGATGGGGACGGACTGTGGCGCCGGAAACTCCCCGGGAGCGTCGTCGACGTGGTTCTCGGCAACGGCGGCCCGGTCTACGCGACGACGTTCGGCGGCGGGACGTTCGAACTCGCGGACGGCCGCCACGCGGGCCGGACGCGCTGGCACGTCGAAGCCGGCCCAGCGACGGACTCGCTGGTCCTCACCGACGACACCGTCTACGGCGCGGACGGTGGCGGTCTCGTGGCGATGAACAGACACGGCGGGGGACGGCAGTGGTCACATCGCGGGTCGTTCGCGGCGGGGATGGCCGGCGCGGGCGACACGCTCTACGTCGGGGGCGAGAGCGGCGTTTCGGCGTATCGACTGGACGGCGGAGTCGGTGTCGGCGACCTGCGACTGAACGCACGACGCTGGCACACGGACGTGGGCGGGTCGGTCGTCCGTGGGCTCGCCGTCGCCGATGACTCGGTGTTCGTGCCCGTGGGCGGCACCTCGGACTCCGAGGCGGCGTTCGTCGCCCTCGGCCCGTTGTAGCCTCGCTACGAGAACCCCTCGACCAGCTCGACGCCCGCCGACGCGCCGATCCGTTCGGCGCCGGCGTCCAGCATCGCCCTCGCTGCCTCGACGGAGCCGATGCCGCCGCTCGCCTTCACGGGCAGGTACTCTGCGAGGAGTGTCACATCCTCGACCGTCGCGGGCCCGGTGAAACCCGTTCCCGTCTTCACGTAGTCGGCGTCGGCCGCCACGGCCGCCTTCCCGGCGCGTCGTTTCTCCGCCTCAGTCAGCAACGGTGCTTCGACGATGACTTTCACCGGGACGGGCACGGCGGCCACGAGTTCGGACAGTTCGTCGACCACCGCCGCGTCGTCGCCGGCTTTCAGCCGTCCGACGTTCAACACCACGTCGAGTTCGTCGGCGCCGTCCTCCCACGCTTCGACCGCCTCCTCCCGTTTCACGACCGGATCGTGCTGGCCGTGGGGGAAGCCGACTACCGTCATCACGGTCACGTCGGCCGCCTCGTCGGCGACTTCGGCCACGTAACACGGCGGGATACAGGCGTTCGTGCCGTGTGCGTCCGCCTCGCGGACGACCCGTCTGGCGTCCGCCGGCGTCGTCTCCGGGCCGAGGACGGTGTGATCGATGCGCGTGGCGAAGTCGGCTCGGTCCATGTCACGTCCTCACGTCGCCGGAGCGTAAGGCTTTCCCGCCGACTGACCGCTCATCCACTATGGCCGTCCTCCCCGAGGGCTTCGCACTCCCGCCGCTCCCGTACCTGTTCGCCCTCGTCGCCGGCCTCGTCGCCGTCGGGGCACTCGTCGCTCGCCGCCGGCCGCCCGTCTCCGACGTGACCGTCCTCGCGTTCGCACCGTGGATGGTCCTCGGCTCCGCCCTACACGTTCTCTACGTCGTCGACGCGCTCCCCGATCCCATCCGACCGCTGGCCGGCGCGCCAGCCGTCTACCTCACTGTCACCATCGTCGCCGGGGTGACGTGGCTCGGCGCCGACGCCGCTCCCTTCGACGAGATACACCGCTTTCTCGCTGCCGTCGGCGCCGTCGCCCTCGTCCCCACCGTCGCCGCCGCCATCGGCGTCGGCGCCGGCCGCCGATCGCTCGCCATCCTGCCATCCGTCGGCATCCTCCTCGTGTCGGCCATCGCAGCGGCGGCGACGTGGGCGCTCCTCCTACGGGTCGCCCCGGACGTGAGCGCCACTGGCCGCCTCGGCGCTCTCGCCGTCGCGAGCCACGCCCTCGACGGCGTCTCGACGGCCGTCGGGATCGACCTGCTCGGCTTCGGTGAACGGACGCCACTCTCGGCGCTCATCATCGAGTTCGCGGCGTCCCTTCCCACTGCCTCGCTCATCGGGAGCGGGTGGCTGTTCGTCCTCGTCAAACTCGTCGTCGCCGCGGTGGTCGTCGTCGCCCTGACCGAGACGGTCCGCGAGGCGCCGACGCAGGGGCGGCTGTTACTGGGAGTCGTCGCCGCGGTGGGGTTGGGACCGGGTGCGCACAACGTGTTGCTGTTCACTGTCGCCGGCTGATAGTGTAACTGTTTACCGGCGGTTCGCCGAGACGAGCCGGCGAACCGCCGGTAATGACTTACAATACTCACTATGAGGCCAGCCACCCCGGCTCCCGTCGGCGGCTCAACGCCGACGCTCCGTCCGGATCGCACGATAGCCGTAGTACGCGCCGAGCAACCACAGCAGGCCACCGAGCAGTAAGCCGACGTACACCATCGCCGTCCCGTCTCCGAGCGACCGGAGGTACCACGCCCGACTCCCGATAGAGACGACGATGGCGGCGGCAAAGAGGACGATCGACACCTGAATCGTGTTCATGGTCGTCTGCTGAATGGGGCGGAAACGCCCTCGGTTCTTCGCCTCTCCGTGTGTCACTCCCGCGTGAGGAATCGCAGCCGGTAGTGGTAGTACGTCCCGTCGTACTGCACCATCCCGGTTCCGGGGTCTTCGACGTACGCGTCCTTCTCGATGTTGCCGTCGAGGTAGGCCCGAGCGTGGAGGGCCGTCAGAACCGTCCGGTAGGCCGACGAGTACGGCTGTGTCTCCCCGTAGCCCTCCCCCTGTGCGTCTCGCAGGATTGACCGCGTCTGCCCCGACAGGTCGTCGCCGGACAGGCGGGCGTCGACGAACTGCGCCCGGAGGATGGCCTCCAGGCGTTCGGGCGACTCGGCCACCGGCTCGACCGTCGCCCGGTAGACCGGTTCGTAGAACCGCTCGCGGCTGATGTCGATTTCGTACACCCGCTCCCGGTAGGCGACGTGACCCGGCGCGTCGTCGCCGACCAGCCGGCTCTCCGCGGCGTCGTCGTCGCGGAAGACGAACCCGCCGCGCCGGACCGCCCCCCACGGCACGCCGCCCTCGTTCCCCCGCGCCCGCGCCGCCATGTGGGCGACGTGCACCACCGTCCGGTCGGCCTCGGAGAGGTCGTCGGCGTCGATAGCCTCGGGCGACTCGTCGGCGCCGGCCTCGGCCACCGCCGACAGCCGAAGTACTGGGTGTGTAACCGCGCGTTCGTCCACGACGACGTGCCCGAGTCGGTAGTACGTCCCGTCGTGGCGGGCGTATTTCGGGTCGTCCGGTCGGGAGCCGAAGGGCGTCCGGTGCTGTGTCGTGTACGTCTCGCCGTTTCGCGCCGCTGCGAAGGCGTCGCCGTCCCACGGTCGCTCGGTCTCCGCGACGTCGACCACGTAGCCCGAACGCAGGGGCGTCGGGGCGTCGGAAAGAACGAGTTGGAGGTGGCGTCCACCGTCGCCACTGCCGCCGGCGAGAGCGCCGTCGTCGCTCCCGATGGCGTCGAGACACCCCGACAGCGAGAGGGCACCGGCAGTCGCCCCGGTCAGGAGTAAGCGGCGTCGCGTCTGATCCATGGGTGGGCGTTCGGCTCCGTGCCGGTTTGTTTCTGGGGTGACTCAAACAGTCGGTTGAGTGACCGGCCGGTCAGACGGTTCGTCGTACGTCCGTACCGGTGGTTCGCCGGACCGTCTTGGCGAACCACCCAAGCGGTTACAACACTCCGTATCAGTCCCCGACCGGGGATCGAACGCTCACCGAATTTCGCCTCGCCTCCAGCCGGGACTGTTTTCTCCCCGGCGCGGCGTGACTCTCGTATGGCCATCCAGCCACACCTGCGGGTCGGCGAGGGCGACGTTCACGACGTGGCGCTCCTCCCCGGTGACCCGGGGCGAGTCGAACGGATCGTAGCGCAGTGTGACACTGCAGAGGAACTCGCCCACAACCGCGAGTACTACCTCGTCAACGCCGAGTACGACGGCGTCCCCCTGACCGTCTGTTCGACCGGCGTCGGGTCGCCCTCGGCGGCCATCGCGCTCGAGGAGCTCGCGGCCGTCGGCGTCGAGACGGTCATCCGACCGGGGACGACCGGCGCCCTCCAGTCGGGCATCGAGATCGGCGACATGGTGGTCGCCACCGGCGCCGCCAAGGAGGAAGGGACGACCAAGCGGTACGAACGCGTCGAGTATCCGGCCGTCCCCGACTACGCCGTGTTGCAGGCGCTCGTCGACGCCGCCGAGGCGAACGACGAGGCGGTCCACGTCGGCCCGGTCGTCACCGACGACGCCTTCTACGCCGAGACGGACGCGTACGTCGACGACTGGGAGAATGCGGGCCTGCTCGCCGTGGAGATGGAGGCGGCCGCGCTCTTCACCCTCGCCCGGCGGAAAGAGCTTCGTGCCGGCGCCATCTGTACCGTCGACGGTAACCTCGTCGAGGGCACCCAGAAGGGGAGCGGCGACGTGTCGGCGGACGAACTCCCGCCGAAGGCCCGCAACAACGTCGAGCGAATGATCGAACTGGCGCTCGACGCCGCCGCGACGCTCGGCTAGGATGTTCGAGGGGGTGATCGCACGGCTCGTCGCCGTTGCCCGCCGGCTCCGGCGGCTCGAACGCCGGGAACTCGCCGCCTTCGGTCGCTGGCTCCAGCACACCGGCAACCTCCTCCACCTGACGGTGCTGGTGGCAGTCCCCCTGCTCATCGGCTTGGTCACTTTCATCTCGAACGCGCTGACCGAACTCTCCTTTCTCCTGTTCCCGCCGCTGGCGTCGGGGGCGTACACGCTCTTTGCCGATCCCGAGGGGCGCTACGCCTCGCCCCGAAAGTTCGTCGTCGGCCTCGTCGTCGGCGCGTGCTGTGGCTGGGTCGCGCTCGGCCTCTCGGCGTCCGTCCCCCTGTTACCATCCGTAGCGACCGTCTCTCCCGCGAGCGCCGCGCTCTCGATCTTTCTCACCGGCGGCGCGACGTGGTTCCTCGACGTGGAAGAGCCCGCGGCCTTCTCGACGGCGCTGCTCGTCCTCGTCACCGACGACGCCTCCCCCGAGGCGTACGTCACGAGCGTCGCCGTCTTCGGTGCCCTCGTCGCCGTCGTCTTCTCGCTCTGGCGCTCGCACTTCTACGAACGCCGTGCGCAGTATCTCTACGACACGGCACAGGGCGACGATCACGTCCTCGTGCCGATGCGGGGAGACCACGACCGGGCCGAGACGACGGCGCTGTTCGGCGCGACGCTCGCGGCCGCCCACGACGCCGGGAAGGTGGTGTTGCTGGCGGTTCTCGACGCGGAGACGACGCTGGAGGCCGACGACGCCGATCCGACGCCGGACGACGCCGCGACGGAGACGGCCGATCGACTGGAGGAGGCGGCGCGGACGATCCGCACCCGCGCTGGCGTCCCCTGCGAGGTCGTCGTCGCCCGTGGCGCCGCGGTGCCGACGACGACCGAGACGGTGGCGAACACGAACTGCGATCTCGTGGTCACGCCGTACGAGGAGGAGCGCGGCCTGCTCTCGCCGTACGTCCGTGGCATCTTCGACAGCCGCTACGACGCCGTCGCGTTCCGGTCGACGACGGGCCGGCGCCGGTGGCGACGCATCCTCGTGACGGTCGCCCGCCCCGGCGACACCGCTCACGCGATGCTCGATTTCGCCGCGCGGTTGGCCGGCCGGAGCGGCGCCCTGAGCGTCTGTACCTGTATCGACGCCGAGGTTGAGCGCAGGGAGGCAGAGAAACGGCTGGCCGACCTCGCGGAGACGGTCGACGTGGACGTGGAGACGCGCGTGGCCCGGAGTCGCATCACCGACTTCATCGGCGCCAACGCCGACGCCTACGACCTGTTGCTCGTCGGGTCGTCCGGCGAGCGCTCGCGGGCCTCGCGGTTCGTCTCCCCGCCCACCTTCGAGCGGTTGCACGACGTTGACTGCGACGTGGCGGTCGTGGATCGGGGACGGCTCTAACTCTCGTCGAGCAAGCGGTCGGCGTTCGCCGCCCGCTTGCACTCGCCGTCACCGGGCGGTGTTCCCCCGGAGAGTGACCACGCTCAGATCTCGTCGAGCAAGCGGTCGGCGATCGCTTCGGTGTCCACGTCTCGCCCCCCGAGCGCCGATTCGACGAGCAGATGGCCGCCGATGCTCGCGGGGCTGATGACGGTGTCGGCGCCCGCCCGTCGGAGTTTGGCCACGTTCTCGCGGTGGGTCGCCGCCGCGACGATGTGGATGTCGGGCGCGAGATCCCGGACCGTCAGGATGGCGAGGGCGTCCGCCGCGTCGTCGTTCGTGGCCGCGACGACGGCCCGCGCCTCCTCGACGTGGACGCGCTGCAACGTCTCCTCGTCACTCGTGTCGCCGGTGAGCGTGTCGATATCCCGCTCACTGAGTCGTCGCGCCACGTCGCTGTCCGGGACGAGGACGAGAAACGGTGCTTTTCCCTGCAGTTCCTGAATGATCGCCTCGGTCAGGTCGCCGTGACCGAGGACGAGGATGTGATCGTCGAGCAAGTCGAGCTCTGATTGTGTCATCTTTCCGAGTGCTTTGACGAGGCGGGCTTCGATGGCGGGGGTCAGCAGGACACCGAGGGCGATGGCGAAACTCGCCGTCCCGACGACGAGCGCCGAGATGCCGAACAGCCGCGCGACGGCCGTCTGGGGCGTGATATCGCCGTAGCCGACGGTACTCGACGTGACGACGGCGAAGTAGACGGCGTCGACGAGCGTGTTGACGCCCCCGAACTCCTCGCGCAGGGCGTACGCGCCCGTAGTGATGTACACCTGCGAGCCACCGAGGGCGAGCAGGGCGGCCAGTTGGGTGGCCGAGAAGTCGACCGAGCGGTCGAACCGACGGCGGTTGAGCGCGACGGCCGGCAGGGCCAGCACCGACAGCACCACCAGCGGTATCGAGGTTTCGCTCGCCTGCACCAACCCCTGCGCCGCGGCGACGACGAGCAGACACAACGTCGAGTACCAGGCGGTGCGTAACCCCCGTCGCAGGCCGAGCGCGCTCCCGAGCAACAGGAAACCGGTGAGCGTGCCGGTGAAGCCCGCGGTGGCGCGGGCGACCGGCGGCACGAACGGGACGAGCGGTCGCCCCGTCGGCGACCCCATGTGGACGATGCCCGTGACCATCGATAGCGTGCCGACGAGGAGCGTCAGGCCGACTGCCGCTCGCACGCCGAGAAGCTGGTCACCCCGACTCGCAGCCATGCCTACGCTCTCGGGCACCGGGTTGATAAAGGGCCCGTCGCATCCGGGTCGTCACCCCGCTCCCCGTTAGGGGTTTATAGCTCCGCGTCGAGACGCGGTTATGGCATCTTTCCCGGTCGAAGTCCTCCTCGGCCTCTATCTCGGCGTTCTGACTGGGATCGTTCCGGCGCTGGTGGCGTGGGCCTTCGGATTCACCTTCAAGTACGTCACCGGCGTTACCGTCCCCGCGTTCGGTGTCGTCGTTCTCTCCATCGCCATCGCCGGCGTCAACGGCGGGCTGATGGCGCTGAACGATCCCACCTTCACCCAGTCGGCGAATCAGGTCCGCCTGACCGTGGCGGTCATCGTCGTGTTGATGCTCTCCCTGTACGCGCACAACGCCGGTGACAAGATGGGGGCGGAGTTCCCCCGGAAGCTGTCGCTTCGCAAGCTCACCGACCGCACCCTCTCGACGGACGTGGTCGAACTCGTCGGCGGCCGCGGACAGGTGGCCATCCGCGTCTCCGGGGACGTGGGCGACATGGAGGGGTATCCGTCCGTCCCCGCGGACCTCCGTCGGGAGATTCGGGAGTGGACCGCCACCTTCCCCGCGGACGTGCCGGTGGTCGAACTGGAGTCGCGGGTGGCCGACCGCCTCCGCACCGAGTTCGACCTCGCGGACGTGTCGGTGGCGCTCGACGAGCGCGCGCGGGCGACGGTGACCGCCGCACCGCCGCTCGGCGGGCTCTCGAAGCGCATTCCCCCGGGCAAGCGCGGCGTCTCGGTCCGCGCGCTCTTGCCCACGGGCACCGCCCGCGGCGACGAGGTGACGCTGTCGACGCCGGAGCGGGCGTACCAGGGGACCGTCGTCAGCCTCCGGAGCGACCGGACGCGTGAGGCGGTGCGGGCAGCCGACGCCACGGACGGTGGAACGGACACGGCCCCTGTGCCCGATCCTACCCTCTCGCCGTCGCTTCCGGCCGCGGACGGCGGTGACGGCCGCCTGACCGTCGCCGTCGACGCCGGACAGGCGGCGTCCCTGCTCGGGGCGTCGGTCGACCGGCTCACCGTCCAGTCCCGGGGGACGCGCCGCGAGTACGGACTCCTCACGCTCCTCCGGCGGGCGGGCAACCGGGTTCGGAAGCTCACGATCCGTGAAGGCGCTCCCGTCGCCGGCACGACCATCGGCGACGCCACCCTGCGGGACACGTACGGCGTGACCGTCCTCGCGGTCCGTCACGAGGGCAGTTGGCACCTCGCACCCCGCGGCCCGCAGGCGCTCGCGGCCGGCGACGACCTGTTCGTCGTCGGACCGTACGACGCCGTCGCGTCGTTCCGGGAGGTGGTCACGTGACATTACAGGTGTCGGTGCCGGCGGTCGAACCGACGCTACTTCGTGCCCTCACGCAACTGCTCGCGTTCGGTGTCGGCGCCGCCCTCGTGAGCGGCGTCGCGGCGCTTGGCTACCGCTGGTACACCAAACTCCGCCTGCCGCTCTGGCTGTCCATCCTGCTCGGCCTCTCGGTGGTCGCGCTGGCGCTCAACACTGTCGGCGTCTTCACCGACCTGCTCAGCGGCGAGACGGGTATCTTCTCGACCGGCCGCATCGTGTTCAACGGGTTAGCGCTGGGCATCGGCGGCGTCGCTGCGCCCGCCGGCCGCCTCGTCGGCGATCGGATCGCGACCGACGTGTTCGCCGTCGCAGGTGCCCGCGAACTCGACGTGGAGGTGAGCCGTATCGTGCGGTCGGTCGGTCGGATTACCGACGTGACCCTACCCGAGGCTGTCGACGACATCGAGGACATGGAGGGCTACGACCCGGTCAGCCCGGCGACGAAAGAGACGCTCGCGGGCAAGACGCTGATTTTCCCCCGGCGCCTGACCGTCGCCGAACTGGAGGGGCGTCTCGTCACTCGCCTGCAGGACGACTACGACGTGGGACACGTCGACGTGGAACTGGCCGCCGACGGCACCGTCGCGTATCTCGCACTGGGGAGTCGCGTGACTGGCATCGGCCCCACGCTCGCACCGGGTACTGTCGCCGTCGCGGTCCGCGCCGACCCCGCAAACGCCGCCAGCCCGGGTGATCGGGTACAGGTGTGGCGCACCGGCGAGGCGGCCGAACGCCTCCTGACCGCAGAGCTGCGCGCCCACGCCGACGACGTGGCGACACTCGCCGTCGCCGAAGAGGAGGCGACGCGGCTCGACGCCAACGAGACCTATCGGCTGGTGACGCTGCCCGCGGAGCCACAGGCCGAACGCGAGTTCGCGTCGCTTCTCCGTGCCGCCGAGGAGACCATGTACGTCGTGACCGTAGCCGAGGGCAGCGACCTCGTGGGTGTGGCTGTCGAGAGCCTCGACGTGACCGTCGTGGCCGTCAAGAGTACGGACGAGGGCATCGACGACCTTCCCGACGACCGGACACTCGTCCCGGGTGACGCGGTGTACGTCGTTGCCCGCCCCGAGGCGTATCGCCGACTCGACGCTCGGAGTCGGCCGCCGGAGGCGTAGACACAACTCCTTTGACCGACGGGACGCGACGAGTAGCCATGCAGTGGAAGTTGTTCGCGGACCTCGCGGAAGTGGCGGGTGACCGGGCGATCCGCGTCGATGTCGACCCCGGTGCGACGGTCGGCGACGCGCTCGACGAACTGCTCGACTCCCGCCCTGCCCTTCGGGAGCGTGTTCTCGACGACTCGGGCGCGGTGGCTGACCACATCAACGTCCTCCGCAACGGGGAGAACGTTCACACGGCCGACGGGCTAGACACGACGCTGGAGGCCGGTGACGAACTCGCGCTGTTCCCACCGGTGAGCGGCGGTCGTCGATAGCCCGGAGAATCGGTCCGTTCGGTTAGTCGGGGCGCGGGCGCGAGACGAACAGCGTCTGGACGACGTTGAACGGGTCGTACGTCGACTGATGACACTGACAGTAGACGCTGTTCGGGTTCCCGAACCGGGCGGCGTCCGCGGACTGCTTGTAGCCGGGGACACAGCAGAAGTGCGTACACTTGTTGAGCCACGCGATGAAGCCCTCCGAAGTGCTCGCCTGCAGCCACTCGTTGTCTTGGGCGGCCTCCTCGACTCGCGTACTTCGAAGCACTTGGATGGGGATGATGTCCTCGGCGTCCTCGGAGCGCCACCGGCCAGTCGCGGGCTTCCCGGTTCCCGCGTCGCCGATGCCGTTTCCCCACTCCTCGTAGTCGCTGAAGTCGTCGACGTGGAAGCGATCGCCCTCCTCTTTGTTCTGGCTCTGCCAGTCGTAGGCGGGGTTCGATCCGGTGCGGAAGTAGTTATCGCTCTCGTAGCCGGGCTGGATGCCGGCGTACCCCTCGACACCGCAGTACTGGAACCACTCGGAGGAGTAGGTCGAGCCGCCGAGGTCCATCTCGGCAATCTGAACCTGCCGCCCGCCCTGTGTGACGGTTTCGACGTCGGGCCAGACACCCTTGATGTAGCCCTCTGAATCGATCTCGATCGGAATCTGGGGCATCCCACGGGGCGCCGGCCCGCCGGTGTTCTCGATGGCCCACGACTGGGTGCTCCCGCCACCGGCCCCGGGCGAGGCGGTCGCGCTGTTGACGGTGACCGTCCCGAGAGCGCCCACGCCGGCGAGCGCCGAGCCCCCCACGACGCCCTTGACGAACCGCCGCCGGCCACTCTCTTCGGGATATTTGTCGTCCGCGCTCATGCTCGAACCTTGGAGCGGGCAGTGAAAAGCATGACGAAGTGCCCGACGAATACGAACGAACCGGTCAGTTCCAGGGCGCGTTCGGGAAGTCGACGATCCGCTCTTCGCGTTCGATCCCGTCGATCCGGGTCACGTCCTCGTCGTCGAGATCGATGTCGAGCGCCCCGTGGTTCTCGCGGATGTGCGCGGGCGACCCCGCCTTCGGGATGACCGCCACGCCCTTGTCGAGCGCCCACGCCAGCGACACCTGTGCGGGCGTGGCGTCGTGTTTCTCGGCCACCCGCTGGATCGCGGGCACGTCCGCGACGGCGTTGCGCGCGATGGGGGCGTACGCCACCAGCTGGTAGCCGTGGCGGTCGGCGTGCGCCCGGAGTTCGTCCTGCTGGAGCAAGGGATGCAGCTCGACCTGGTGGGCGGCGGGCGGGTCGCCGAGGTGGTCGATGGCCTCGTCCATGAGCGCGGGTGTGAAGTTGCTGAGGCCGATCTGACGGGTTAGTCCCTGCTCTTTCGCCGCTCGGAGCGCCTGGAGCGTCTCCTCGGGGTCGTACGTGTCCATCGGCCAGTGGACGTACAGAAGATCGAGCCGGTCGACATCGAGCAGGTCGACGCGCTCGCGGGCGCTCTCGAGAAACGCTTCGCGCCTGAGGCGGTCGCGCCACACCTTCGACGCGAGGAACACGTCCGAGCGGTCCACGTCACTTGCCGCGATGCCCGCACCGACCGACGCCTCGTTTTCGTAGTACTCCGCGGTGTCGACGTGGCGGTACCCCGTCGAGAGCGCCGTCTCGACGGCGGTACGACAGTGATCCGGATCGGTCAGCTGGTAGGTGCCGAAGCCGAGTCGGGGGATGTCCATGGCGGACGAACGGTCCCCAGTGTGTCGAAGCCTCCGATACCGGCACGACGGGCCGGTTCGAGGCGTTCATAGGGTGTATCGGAAGTCATCGAAGATTCTCGCTGGACCACGGAGAGAATCTCCGAACAGTTACGATACCCCCTATCACTGGCGGCCGTGTCGCGTGCGACCCGGGCGCACGCCGACCGCCCAGGCGAAACGATTTTCATGTGCGCTGGCGCATGGTCGTTATGCCGACGGAACCCGAGACAGGGTACGACCCGGAACTGGGTCGGAAGTTCGTTTTCGTAACGGGGGGTGTCATGTCCGGTCTCGGCAAGGGGATCACGGCCGCCAGCACCGGCCGCCTCCTGTCGAACGCGGGCTTCGACGTGACCGCCGTAAAGATCGATCCGTACCTCAACGTGGACGCGGGGACGATGAACCCGTACCAGCACGGGGAGGTGTACGTGCTGAAAGACGGGGGCGAGGTCGACCTCGACCTCGGCAACTACGAGCGCTTCCTCGGCACGGACATGACGTTCGACCACAACGTCACGACGGGGAAGACGTACAAACACGTCATCGAGAAGGAGCGCGCGGGCGACTATCTGGGGAACACCGTCCAGATCATCCCGCACATCACCGACGACATCAAGCGGCGCATCCGCGAGGCCGCCGAAGGAACCGACGTGTGTCTCGTCGAAGTCGGCGGCACCGTGGGCGACATCGAGGGGATGCCCTACCTCGAAGCGCTCCGCCAGTTCGCCCACGAGGAAGACGAGGACGACGTTCTCTTTGCGCACGTGACACTCGTCCCCTACTCCAAGAACGGCGAGCAGAAGACCAAACCCACCCAGCACAGCGTGAAGGAACTGCGCTCGATCGGGCTCCAACCCGACGTGCTGGTCGGCCGGTGCGAGGACCGCCTCGATCCGGAGACCAAAGAGAAGATCGCGCTGTTCTGTGACGTGCCTACCGACGCCGTCTTCTCCAACCCCGACGTGGAGGACATCTACCACGTCCCCCTGATGGTCGAAGAGGAGGGGTTAGACGAGTACGTGATGGAACGGCTCGGCATCGCGGACGAGGCGCTTCCGTCCGAAGAGCGGGACAGCCGCTGGCGGGAACTCGTCACGCGCGAGCGAACGGGCGAGATCGACGTGGCGCTGGTCGGCAAGTACGCCCTCGAAGACGCGTACATGTCGATTCACGAGGCGCTGAAACACGCCGGCATCCACCAGGAAGTCGAGGTGAACGTACTCTGGGTCGACGCCGACGAGATGCGCGATCACCACACTGAACGCCTCCGCGAGGCGGATGCGATTGTCGTCCCCGGCGGCTTCGGCTCCCGTGGCTCCGAGGGCAAGGTCGAGGCGATTCGGTACGCCCGCGAGAACGACGTGCCCTTCCTCGGTCTCTGTCTCGGCTTTCAGATGGCCGTCGTCGAGTACGCGCGGAACGTCCTCGGGCTGGAGGGCGCCCACTCGGCCGAAATCGACGAGGACACGCCATACCCGGTGATCGACCTTCTGCCCGAACAGTACGACCTGGAGGATCTCGGTGGGACGATGCGGCTCGGCGCACACACTACCGACATCCGGCCGGAGACGCTCGCCCACGAGGTGTACGACGCCGACTCGTGTACCGAGCGCCACCGCCACCGCTACGAGGTCAACCCCGAGTACATCGACGACCTCGAAGCCGGTGCACTCACCTTCTCGGGGCGCGCAGGGAACCGTATGGAGATCGTCGAACTCGACGACCACCCGTACTTCCTCGGGACACAGTTCCACCCCGAGTTCCGATCGCGCCCCGACCGCGCGAGTCCGCCCTTTGTCGGCCTCGTCGAAGCGACGCTGGCACAGCTTGCCGACGAGGAACAGGAGGTGGAAGCCTGATGGTCGACACCGACGAGTTCATCGCGGAGGCGACCGAGGAGATCGCCGCCGAGGTGGGCGACGCCAACGCGATCATCGCGCTCTCGGGCGGCGTCGACTCCTCCGTCGCGGCCGCACTCGCCTACCGCGCCATCGGCGATCAGCTCACCCCCGTCTACGTCGACACCGGACTGATGCGGAAAGGCGAGACCGAGCAGATCCGCGAGACGTTCTCGTTTATGGAGAGCCTCCGGATCGTCGACGCGCAGGACCGGTTCCTCGACGCGCTCGCCGGCGTGACCGATCCCGAGGAGAAACGCCACGTGATCGGCGAAGGGTTCATCCGCGAGTTCGAGCGTGCGGCCAAGGAGACGGACGCCGACTACCTCGTGCAGGGGACGATCTATCCCGACCGCATCGAGAGCGAAGGCAACATCAAATCCCACCACAACGTCGGCGGCCTGCCGGACGTTATCGACTTCGAGGGTATCGTCGAGCCGGTTCGCGACCTCTACAAGGACGAGGTGCGCGAGGTGGCGCGGGCGCTCGACCTCGAAGAAGTCGTCTCGGAGCGGATGCCCTTCCCCGGCCCCGGCCTCGCCGTCCGCATCATCGGCGAGGTAACCGAGGAGAAACTCGAGGTGGCTCGCGAGTCCTGTCACGTCGTCGAGGAGGAAGTCGAAGAACACGAGCCGTGGCAGGCCTTCGCGGCCGTCATCGGCAAGGCGACGGGCGTGAAAGGCGACAACCGCGTCCACGGCTGGGTCGTCTCGGTGCGTTCGGTCGAGAGCCGTGACGGCATGACCGCACGCGCGCAAAATCTCCCGTGGGAGACGCTCCAGCGCATCCAGAGTCGGATCACGGGCGAGAACGACAACGTCGCACGCGTCGTCTACGACGTGACCCACAAACCGCCCGCGACCATCGAATACGAATAGTGACCCGAGCAATCCTCGCCGGCCCGGATCGGGACGGCCTCGGCGCCGCGCTGGAGGTACAGGGAATCGACGTGGTGCGGGTCGAGGGCATCCTCACCGCGCCGGTCCTCGACGATGCCGGCGTCGACGACGCCGACCTGTTCGTTCTCACGGACCTCGACGAAGCGACCGCCATCTCGGTCGTCAAGGACCGCAATCCGGACATCCGGGTCGTCGTCTACAGCCACGACTCTCTCCCGAACTTCGCCCGCGGGCAAACCGACATCGCGATGGACCCCGATCTGTTCGGCGTCGATCTGGTGGCGGAAGAACTGGCGTGACGGTTAATCGCGCTTGATTTGCGCGAAATCCGGCGTAACCCAGTTTGTGTGCGTGGACGGTTGAAGTGGTGTCCCGGCACAGTTCCGGCTGCAATGACTGCGACGATCCGGCCCGCACCGTCGTCGCCATCCGTCCCGCGTCCCCCTCACGCGACCAAGACGGGCAGTGGCGACGACCGCGCCGAAATTGCCGAGAGAGAAACCGAAGAGACGAATATCGATGAGTTCGTGGCGAAGAATGAGTGTGATATGGACCGTTCGAGCGTCGACATCGTGATTTCGGCGCCCGGCGCGGACGCCGTGGCTGGGGTCGTAGCCGATCGGTTGGTGCTGGCGTCACCTCTTGCCACCGTCTCCGCGCCTTGGGCCCTAGCGCCCCCCTTCGCGAGTACATCGCCGTCCGGTCCCCCGAACACCCTTCTCAATTCGAGACTCACATGACGACGCGTACACCCCCCAGTCGTGATCACGGCGAGTCGGATCGTATCGAGTCGGCTGCAGCGTACATGGCCGACCAGTTGTGTCGCGGATTCGTTCACCACGACCGTCGAGAACGCGAGGCGTCGGCCGACGCGTTCGCGGCGGTCGACCGCCTCCAGTTCGCCCACCTCGACGCGGACGAGGCACGGAAGGCGGCCGTCGGGTACGTCGACGCGCTGTGGGCCAAAGACGCCGTCGAGGAGTCCTGTCGGGAGAACGGCACGCTCGACCCGGACGCACTGGCGTCGGCGGACTGGTCGCGAATGCGGGCCGCGCTCGAGCGCCGGGCGACCGTCGCAGGGATCGACCCGCGATACGCCGAGCTAACTACCGAGGCGTGGATCGAACACAAGATCGGCGGCGACTACTGGACCCCGATGATGCACGCCCAGATGATCGAACTCCGCACGGCGCTGCAGGACTCCACTTACCCGGACAAACCGCGACACGGGCAGGGTGGATTCGGTCCCGAACCCACGCGCTACGTTCTCGGGAACGAACTCCACGACACCCGGCAGTGGGAGCAGGCCCGCGAGACCATGACGCCGTACTTCCGTCGGATCGCCGAAGCACACGGCGACGACCTGCTGACGGCGTACGACGCCGTCGGCGCGTCGGACTCGCTCGTCTCCGACGTGGACTGACCCGTCCGGAAGCCGCACCGTTAAGACGCCGGCCGCCGATCTTCGACCATGACGCTCGATCGACTGGAGACGCTCGATCCGGAGCCTGGGGAGGTGCTGACGGCCGAACTGGTCGTCAGCGACGATGTGTTGGTGAAGGCGTTCGCGCTGGGACCGGACGCGGAGTTGCACGCCCACGAACACGGCGACAGCACGAACGTCTTCCACGTCCTGCAGGGGACGGTGACCGTCGTACAGGGCGACGAGACGGAGGCCGTCGCGGCACCCGGCGTCGTCCACCACGACCGCGGCGTGAGTCACGGCGCGCGCAACGACACGGACGAGGTGGTCGTCTTCACCGCCAGCCTCTGTCCGATGCCCGGGTCGGGCTGAGGTGTATGGCTCGCGTCAGCGTCACGGCCTACGCACGACTTCACTTCGGCTTCTGTAACCTGAGCCTCGCGCGCGAACGGCTCTACGGGAGCCTCGGTGTCGCCCTCGATTCCCCGCAGATCCGCGTGACTGCGGCGCCACACGACGGCGTTCACTGTACGCATCCGACGGTCCGTGAGTACGCAGAGCGAGCCGTCGATCTGCTCGATGTCTCCGGGGCCGACCTCTCGGTCGAGGGCGAGTTTCCTCGGCACGTGGGGCTGGGGAGTGGGACGCAGTTCGCCCTCGCGACGCTCGTCGCCGTCGCGCGCGCCCACGATGTCGAGGTCGACGTGCGCGGCCTCGCCCCCGATCTCGGCCGCGGCGGGCGTTCCGGCGTCGGTGTCGCCACCTTCGAGGAGGGCGGGTTCGTCCTCGACGCCGGTCACCCGACGGCGCGGTTCACCACGGCCCGGCCCGAGGTTGGGCAGTGGTCGGTGCCCCCGGTCGCGGCGCGCCATCCGATCCCCGACGACTGGCGCTTTCTGCTCGTCGTCCCCGACACGCCGGCGGGACCGAGCGGCGACGCCGAGGACCGGAGTATGCGGTCGGTGGTCGAGTCCGCACCGCCGTCGCCGAGTGACCGCCTCGCCGGCGTGGTCACCCGGCGCGTCCTCCCGGCGATCACGGAGTCGTCGGTCGAGCGGTTCGGCGCCGCAGTCGCCGAAATCGGCCGACTCAACGGGACGTGGTACGCCGACGAGCAGGGCGGCGTCTACCGGCCGCCGGCGGGCGAACTCGTCGCATCGCTCGACGACGATCCGGCCGTCTACGGTGCCGGACAGTCCTCGTGGGGACCGGCCGTCTACGGCGTCACGGACGCCGAACGAGCGACAGCGGCACGCACGGCGGGACGAGAGGCCCTCGACGCGGCCGGTGTCGACGGACGTGTACTCGTGGCCGAGGGCCGTAATCGGGGTGTTCGGACCGAGGCCGAACGCCGCAACGAATAACTCCCGCACTACCCTACGTCGCCCATGGCCCGGATTCCCTTCGGTATCGCCCGCCTCGATTCGATCATCGGCGGCGGCGCACCGCCGGGGAGCGTCGTCCTCCTGAGCGGCGAAGCGGGGGCGGGTGCTCGCGAGTTCGTCCACACCAGCGCCGCGATGAACGGCCTCTACTACGGCGACTCCGAGGCGTTCGATCTCCACTACGGCGATATGGACGCCAACTCCGAGCCTCCGAGCGAGATTCACTACGTTTCCTTCACGGCCGGCCCGGACCAGCTCGAACGCGAGATGGCGTACACGATGGACGAAGCGCTCGTCCGGTCGGCGATCGATCACGTCCACTTCCGCGACCTCTCGCCCGAGTACTTCCAGCTGAGCCCGATCCCCCGGGAGTGGTACGCGGGCGAGACCCGGACGGTGAGCGACCTGGCGACCGAGGAGCGCCGCGAGAGCGCGCTCGGCGCGCTCGCCGACTATCTCAACCAACACGCGCCGGGCAACCTCGTCGTCGTCGACTCCATCACCGACCTCGTCGCCGCCGTCAGCGGCGACATGAACTGGAGTGACCTCGCGCTCCTGATGAAAGGGATCCAGAAGGCGGCGTACGACTGGGGTGGACTCATCCTGCTGCTGGTGCAGGAGGAGACGCTGGAGCCGACCGAGCTCGGCCACTTGGTCGACGCCGCCTCGGGCACCCTCCAGTTCGCGTGGGAGAGCGGTGGATCGAAACGCGCCCGGACGATGTTCGTCAAGGAGTTCCGGGGCGTCCTCTCCCGCATCGAGGCGGAGAACATCATCCGCTTCGAGACGGAGGTTCACGAGGGTGGATTCGACGTGAGCGGCGTCCGAAAGATCAGATGAGATAACTAGGCGGCCATACTTATACCGCCGGGCCACAACTGGGTACAGGATGGCAGGGGAGCAGTCCGAGGCCTTCCCACCCGAGTTACGGGACTGGGTCGAGCGCAAAGCGACCGAGCGCAACACCGACCCGGAAGTGATCCTCGCTCGCGCCGCAGCGATCTACCGGGCGCTCGATGCCGAGGCTGACGGCTCGGCCGACCCCTACGAACCCCGCCTCGACGAACTGGACGCGGACGTGGAGACACTCGCCGACCGCGTCGCCGCGGTCGAAGCTGACCTCGACGAGAAGATCGACGACGTCCGCGAGCGGGTCGTCCAGATCAAGCGCGAAACCGACGGCAAGGCACCCCGTGATCACGGTCATCCGGCGCTCGAAGAACGGGTTGCCGAAGCCGCCAGTGCCGCCGAAACCGCGGAGGCGACGGCCGACGGGCTCGCCGACCGCCTCGACCGCGGGTTCGAGAACTACGAGGAGATTCTGGAGTATCTGACCGACGCAACCGACGATATCGACGAGAAGGCCGACACGCTGGCGGGGGCGGTGGTCGACCTCCGTGCCGAACTCCAGCGGGTCGCCGCTGCCGAACACGACCGACAGGCGGTCGACGATCTTCGGACTGCCGCGAACCGCCACGGCGAGCGCACGGCGTCGTGTGCCGACTGCGACGCGACGGTCGATATCGGTCTCCTCGCCCGCGCCCGCTGTCCCCACTGCGAGGCCGCCTTCGTCGACTTCGACCCCTCAACCGGCTTTTTCAGCAGCGCCACGCTGCGGACCGGTGATCGCCCCGCGCTGACCGACGGCGAGGACGCCGCCGTGCTCGACGACCCGGCAGACCTGTTCGACGCCGAGGTCGGAGGCCCCACCGATGACTGAGGACCAGTCCGAAGACGACCCGACGAGTGACGTGAGCGACGAGTCAGCGTCGGCGTCCGACGGGGCGGACGGCGCTCCGCTCGAGGACCTCGCCCGCGAGGTTCGCGCCCGTCGAGAGGCCCGCGAGGCACAGGGGCTGGAGGACCCCGACGCCGACGTGCCGGACGACCTCTTCGAGTCGGTCGACGTGGACGCCGTCGACGACGAGGCGGTCTGGGAGTCGTTCGTCGAGGGAGAGACGGGGCCGGAAGAGCAGGTCGGTCTGGGTGCCGAGGCCGAAGCAGCTCCCGAACCCCACGAACACGTCGTCCCGAAGCGCGACTTCTGTCAGCGCTGTCCTCACTTCTCGGCGCCGCCGGAGACGGCCTGCTCCCACGACGGGACGACGATCGTCGAGGTGGTCGACGCCGATCACTTTCGCGTGCGGAACTGTCCGATCGTCGAGGACGAGGACGCGGCGTCCCCGTTCGACTGATACGGATCGTCGTGGCCGTTTCCGGACTGTCGTCGGCGACGGTCGGCGACGGACGGAGCTGACTTCCAACGACCCGGACGACAGCCGAGTCACCTTTGTCGATCGACCCGCTACGCCGAGACCATGCAGTTCTGTGACGACTGCGGGTCGATGATGGTCACCCGCGACGGCGAGATGGTCTGTACCTCCTGTGGCGCCACCAGCGACCGCGACGAGGAGCGCGCCGCCGAGTTCGTCTCGACGGAGGCCCAGACCGACGACGACGTGATCGAGACCGAGGAGGGCGCGAATTTCGAGGGGAAGCCCACCGCGACCGACGTGACCTGTGACCAGTGCGGGCACGGCGAGGCGTGGTATACGATCAAACAGACGGGCGCGGCCGACGAGCCGCCGACGCGGTTTTTCAAGTGCAAGGAGTGTGGCTATCGCTGGCGGGAGTACAGCTGATAGGGGCTATCGTAACTGTCCAGCGATTCTCGCCGGGGCGATCCGGCGAGAATCTCCGATGACTTCCGATAACCCCTCCGAGCGGCGACCGTTTCACTCCTCGTATCCGCTCGCGTGGGCCGCATCCCGCTGTTTCTCCGCTTTCGTCTTCGCGCGCTTGCGTGCCGTCTCGTTTCCCGGCGTGTAGTAGTACTTCTTGCCGGCGTCCCCCCACTGGTAGTACCCCATGCGTTCGCCCTCGTGCTGTTCGTACCCCTGTTCGATCGGCATGAGAAACTGTCAGTTGGTGTGCGTGATAGGTGTTGTGCCGCCGTGCGCTCCGCTCAGCACTCCGCGTCGGTGACCGGCCGGCGCTCCGGTCCCTGTCGGCGCGTCCGCGTCGCGCTCGTCTTCACGTTGACGACCATCGCCTGTCCGCCGTAGCCGTGGGTCCGGTCGTGGCCGCGGACGACGACGCAGGCGGTGTCGCCGGGGACCGTCACCGTCGCCGACCGCGTGAACTCGCGGGTGCCGTGGGCGTGTGCGAGATCACGCCGCCCCAGTCGTTCGCCGTCGAGTGTCTCGACTTGCCACCAGTTCGCGTAGCCGTCCTCGCCGTCGTCGTCGTGGTAGAGCGTCACGCCGAAGCGGTAGGCGTCCGACCGTCGCTCGATGTCGACGGCGACGACGTTCGCCTCGCGAAGGTCCAGTTCGTCGGCGGCTGTCCCGGTTGCGTCGGTCGTATCCGTCTCCGAGGCCGGTGTCGATGCGGTATCGCCGTCGGCATCGCCGTCAGTATCGCCGTCGGCCGACGGCTCGATCGGACTCGCACATCCCGCGAGAGTGGCTCCGGCGGCCGTCGCGAGCCCCACCAGCTGCCGGCGCGTGTAGTATGACGGCACACGCCCGCGTACGCTCTCGGTCGACAAAAGTCGTCGTGTTCGACGGTTCACAGCACTCTCTCGACGAACGCGGCCGCTCGTTCTCCCACGTTCGCCTCCTGTCCGACGAAGAAGTGATCGGCGGTGAACGTCGTGACCGTTCCTCCGTTCTCGCGTGCCGCCTCGGCGACGGCCTCGGCGTCGACGGTGTCGTCCCGCGTCCCGTATCCGACCCACAGCGGTGCGTTGAGGTGGGACACGGCAGCAGCCACGTCCGTCCCGTCGTCGAGGCGGGCGACGGGGGAGAGCGCGGCGACGGCGTCGATGTCCACCTCGCTCGCGGTGTGGAGGGCGACGCCCCCGCCGAAACTGTAGCCGAACAGTGCGACACGGTCGTACCGGTCGGCGGCCCACGCACAGGCGCGTTCGGCGTCGGTTCGCTCGCCGCGCCCCTCGTCCCACGGACCGTAGTCGAATCGCAGGCAGCCGATTCGGTCGGGGAGTGCGTCGCTCACGGCAGTCAGGCGACTGTCGTGACGGGAGCCGCCGTGCTGTGGGTGGGGTGGACAGGCGACGACGACGGCGTCGGCCTCGGTGTCGCTGTCGAGACTCGCACGCACGTCCCGGCCACCGGGGAGAGTGAGGCGCTCCGTTGGCACGCCGCCAACTACGCCGTGCGGGAGCACAATCCTGTCGCTCTCCGGCGGGTGAGATTTTAACCCTCGCGTCCCAAACGGGGGGTATGGGAATACTCTCGCGGGCCTCCTACGTCGTCCGATCGAAGCTCAACGCCCTCCTGAATCGGGCCGAGGACCCGACCGAGACGCTGGACTACTCCTACGAGCGGATGCGCGACGAGTTACAGGAGGTCAAACAGGGTATTGCGGACCTGACGACACAGAAGAAGCGGCTGGAGATTCAGAAGCGCCGGCTGGAGGAGAACGTCGACAAGCACAACGAGCAGGCGCGCGAGGCGGTACGGCAGGACCGTGACGACCTGGCACGCCGAGCGTTAGAGAAGAAAAAAGAGAAGATGAACCAGATCGAGGAACTGGAGGGACAGATCGCTGATCTCCAGTCTACACAGGACGGTCTGGTCGAGAAGAAAAACGAACTCCAGCGCCGGATCGAGGAGTTCCGCACGAAAAAGGAGACGATGAAGGCCCGGTACGAGGCGGCGGAGGCCTCGACTCGTGTCTCCGAGGCGATGAGTGGCGTCGGCGACGAGATGGGCGACGTGGGTCGGGCGCTGGAGCGCGCGGAGGAGCGGACGGACGAGATGGAGGCCCGCGCCGAGGCGATGGACGAACTGCAGGAGTCGGGCGCGTTCGAGGACGCCCTGTCCGATCAGGACGAAATCGATCGGCAGTTGGAGACCGGCCGGACGAACAGTGAGGTGGACGCGGAACTGGAGACGCTGAAAACCGAGATGGGGGAGGGTGACGCCGACACACAGCCGGCGAACGACGACATCGAAGCCGAACTCGACGAGTTGCGGGAGAGCGAGACGGACGAGGAAGACGAGGAGTCGGTCTGATGGGCGACGACACGGACCTCGTCGCCGCCGTCGAGCGGTCGACCGACCCCGAGATCCGCGCCGAGTTCGACCGGCGCGTCAGTGAACAGGCCGAGCGCATTCGTGACGATATCCGATCCGGTCGGCTCGACACCGACGAGTTCGCGGTCGGGATGGAGTTGGAGGCCTACGCGGTAGACGACGAGCGGCGCCTCGCGCGGATACCCGAGGCGGTTTTCGATCGCGGCGACTGTGCCAAGGAACTCGGCGTCCACAACCTCGAAGTCAACTCCGCGGCGACCGTCTTCGATGCGGCGGGCGTGGCCGAACAGGCCGAGCGGATCGGCGCGAACGTCGAGGCGGCGGCCGGCGCGCTCGACGCCGAAGGGCTCGTGCCCGCCCTCGATGCGATGTGGACCATCCCGCCGGCCGAGGGGACCGACGCGTATCTCGGCACGATCGAGGAACGTTCGGGGGTTGTCGTCGCGACAAACATGCGACACCACCCACGGTACGTCGCGCTCGACAACGAGATTCTGGAGCGGAGCGGCGGCCGGATCACGGTCGACGTGCCCGGGGCCACCCTCTCCTATCCGACGATCCTCGCCGAATCGCTCGCCACGTCGATCCAGCCGCACCTCCAGATTCCGGACGCCGACGCGTTCCCGACCTACTTCAACGTCGCACTGCGGACGGCGGGGCCGATCCTCGCGCTGTCGAGTAACGCCCCGTTTCTCCCGGCGGACTGCTACGACGACGACCCCGACGTGATCGACGCGACGCCACACGAGCTCCGGATTCACGTCTTCGAAAAGAGCATCAACGCGGGCGCTCCGCGGGGCGAGGGCAAGGTGCGGTTTCCGGCCGACCTCGATCACGCGACCGACGTGGTGGATCGGGTCGTCGCGGACGAGACGTACGCGCCCGTCCTCGTCGACCCTGACGACGGCGGTGGCGCCGGCAACTACCGCTCGACGATCCCGGAGTACGACCACAAACGCGGCGTCCACTGGCGGTGGGTGCGCGGCGTGGTCGGTGGACAACCCGTCGGCAGCGACCCCGACGGCGCGTCGCTCCGCATCGAGTATCGTCCCCTCCCGACCCAGCCGACGGTCCGTGACACCGTCTCGTTGCAGGCCCTCGTGGTCGGCCTCCTTCGCGGACTGGTCGACGCCGACCACCCGCTCACGGCCCTGCCGTGGACGGCCGCCCGCGACTGCTTCTACGACGCCGTCGACAGGGGACCGGACGCCGACCTCGCGTGGGTGACGGCCGACGGCGACCGGACCGACGACCCCGACACCGTCTACGACGAGGTGTTCGCGTTCGCCCGCCGCGGTCTCCGTGACGCCGGTCTCGCAGACGACGTGATCGACGGCTACCTCGATCCGATCGAACGTCGGCGCGACGGGACCGTCCCGAGCGCGTGGAAGAAAGAACGCGTCCACGAGGCCGTCGACGACGGCGCCACCCTCTCCGGGGCTATCGAGGCGATGCAACGCGACTACCTCGCTCGTGCCGGTGGGGGGACCGTCTTCGTCGACTGGTGAGACGGTCGCTCGTTCGCACTCCGCTCTTGCGGCGAAGAACGCTCCTATCTATACAATTAATACATGTGAATCAGGGATGAGTACCGTGTCAGAGATAACGGCGATTTCTGTCGGTATCCACAGGCCGGGGTCCGTCGGTGCGACACGTCGGACGCCACCGCGGACCGGCCCGGTTCATGCAGGCGAGTTGGTGACGCGAACGAGTTCGCGATCGGATTTACGTCCCGCCCACTCCGCATTTAGCTGCGGATCTTCGGCAGACTCCCACACTCGGTCGGTGGCGTGTCCCTCCCCATGACTCGCAGCCGACGGTTCGCAGTCGTGTTCGCCCTCGTGCTCGTCCTCTCGACGGCGGCCCCGGCGGCCGCCGTCGACCGCTCGACCATCGACGATCCGTTCTCGGAGCGGAGCCTCTCGAAGACCTATCCCGGTGCCGACTCCTTCTCGGAGCCCTCGGGACGATATCGGACGGTCGAGGCCTACGAGCAGGTCGACGGCGAACGCCGGCTTCTGGGGTACGTCTTCCTCACGAGCAACGTGGTCGATGTGGAGGGGTACGGGAACGAACCGATCGAGTTCCTAGTGGCGCTCGACACCAACGGCACCATCCGCGGGGTCGAACTCGTGGAGCAACACGAGCCCTTCTTCGACCGTGTCTCCGCTATCCAGCGGCTACGTCGGTTCAGCTACCAGATGGTCGGCATGTCCATCACCGAGGAGGTCACCCTCCGCGACGCCGAATCCGGCGAGTACCACGTCGACGCCCTCACCGGCGCGTCCGTGACCACCCGCGCCTCCATCGAGACGGTGACGCGCTCGGCCCGTCTCGTGGCCAAGGAGAAAGGCATCGTCTCGGCGTCGGCGATCGACCAGTCGACGGGCAACGAGACGACGACGGTCAACGAGACGGCGAACCGTCGCATGACCCTCGGTGACCTCGGCCGCGGGACGGCGCTCGCTCACTGGACTGCCGGAGCGACCGACGGGTCCAACGACTCCGCGTCGCTGGATCTCTACGCGGCGCCCATCGACTCCCCACCCGTCAGGCGGAGCCTACTCGGCGGGTCGAACGCCAGTCTCCCGGCCGCCAACGCGACGGTTCTCTGGGTCGGGCTCGACGGCCCTGGATCGACCGCGCGCCCGGAGCGGCTCCGGTTCCACCAGTGGACGCGGTCACACGCACCCCCGGTCCGCGAGACGCAGGTCGACGGGGTCGACTGGAGCGCGGCGGTGGTGATCGACGGCGGCCTCGATACGTCCCGTCCGTTCGTCCTCGACCTGACGGTCGATGGGGAGCGCATTCGCCGGACCTACGGTCCCGGTGGGCTGGCGGTTCGCGGTCCGGTCGACGCCGCGGCCGCCCGCGCACTGCCGGCGTGGGTCGGGACCGTCGAGTCGGCGTGGGAAGACCTCTGGGGGTCCGTCGTGGCGCTCCTCCTCTTTTTGGGTGGCATCCTCTCCATCTTCACGTTCCGGTCGCGAATCTGCCGGTACGCGGGCGTGACGGTCAATCGCCTCCGCGTCGGGACGCTCGCGGTGACGCTCGTCTTCCTCGGCTGGTACCACCCGACTCAGCCCACGACCCAGCAGATCGCCATCCTCGTTCGAGAACTCATCTCGTGGGCGACCACCGGCGGGTTCCGGTGGGCGCTCTTTTTCTCCGCCCCGCTCGTCGCGCTCACGTTCATCTGCATCGCGCTCGTCCTCCCGAAGTGGGGGCGCGGGGTGTTCTGTGGGTGGATCTGTCCGTTCGGCGCGCTCTCGGAACTGCTCTACAAGGTGACGCCGTGGGCGTACGAACTCCCCCGGGAGTACCACGTCAAACTGGAGAAGCTTCGGTATCCGCTCTTCGCCGCCATCGTGGTCGGGTTCGTCATCTCGACGGACTTCGGGGCGAAGTTGGCGAAGATCGAACCGTTCAAAGCGGCCTTCTACAGTTCGCTCGTGACCGATCCCGTCTACATCGGCTGGTCGGCGGTGCTCATCGTCTCGGGGGCGTTCATGTTCCGGCCGTACTGCCGGTACATCTGCCCGCTCGGCGCCGGGCTGGCACTCGGCAACGTCCTCCAGCGGGAGCCGATCCAGCGCTACGACCTCTGTGGTGACTGTGTGAAATGCCAGACCGACTGCGAGTTCCAGGCCATCGAGGACGACGGCTCGATCGACAAATTCCAGTGTTTCCAGTGTTCGGTCTGTGTCGACAACTACTACGACCCCGGCGGCTGTCCGGTCGTGCTCCAGTACGACAACGAACACGGGTTTTCCGTCGACGCGTGGAGCGACCCGCACCTCATCGAACGCATCCGCCCCGAGGACCGTACCACGGAGCAACAGCGCATCCTTGCCGAACGCGCCGTGGCCGACGGCGGTGAACCGGAGCTGTTCGCAGGCAGTGACGACCTCGTCCCGGAGGGAACCATCGTCGATATGGTCCGCCGGTCGACGGGCGTCACCGACTCCTCGGACGACGAACACGGCGATTCGTGTTCGTGTTCGTGTTCCGGGTCGAGCGATTCGTGTTCGTGTTCCGGGTCGAGCGATTCGTGTTCGTGTTCCGGGTCGGCCACTCCGTCCTCGGAGTTCGACGAGGGGGCCGCCGATGCGTGAACTCGACCGTCGATCGTTCCTCTCCGCCGCCGGCGGCGTCGCCGGCGCGGGCCTCCTCGGGCGGACGCTCCTCGTCCGCGGCGAGGTTACGGAGGTCCGGAGCACGCGGCTCATGATGGGGACGCTCGTCACCGTCACGGTCCTCACGCGGGACCCGGATCGGGCCGAACTCGGCGTCGAACGCGCGTTCGAGGAGATGTCGCGGCTGGAGTCGGTGTTCACGCGGCACGACTCCGACGGCGAGGTGGCACGGCTGAACGAGGCGGGCGTCCTCCCGGACCCGTCGCCCGAACTGGTCGCGCTCCTCCGTCGGTCCCGGCGGATCTACGACCGCACCGACGGCGCGTTCGACCCGACGGTGCTCCCGGTGGTGGCGGCCTACGAGTCGGGGCAAGAACAGCCCCTCGACGCCCGGCAACGCGCCGCCGAGGCGACGTTCGACGCCGTGACGGTCACCGGCTCGGAGCTCCGGACGCCCACGCCGATCACCCTCGACGGCGTCGCCAAGGGGGCGGTGGTCGACGCCGGCGTGGCCGCCCTGCGGGACTGGGTCGACGCCGGGCTCGTCGAGGCCGGCGGCGACGTGCGAGTCTTCGGCGGTTCGGGGTCGGCGTCGCGGTGGCGTATCGGCGTCGAGAGTCCCCGGGGCGACGGTCTCGCCACGGCCATCCGCCTCGACAGCGGCGGCGTCGCGACCTCCGGCGACTACCGCATCTACTACGACGACGACCGCACGAACCACCACATCGTCACGCCCGGTACCGGGCGGTCGCCCACGGAAGACACGAGCGTCACCGTCGTCGCTCCCGACGCCGAGACGGCCGACGCCCACTCGACCGCCGCGTTCGTGATGAACGACGACCGAGCGGCGTCGTTCGTCGACGCCCGGGACGACCTCTCGGCCCTGTTTCTCACGCGCGACGGGGGTCGGCGCCGCACCGACGGGTGGGCCGAACTGCGAGTCGAGGAGTAGGCGTGCTGCCGACCGATCAGTTCGGCCGCACGCCCGTCCCCGGCCGATCCGGGACGGCGAGCGTCCCGTCGGCGTAGGTCGGCCCCTCGTAGGCGTCCTCCGCGAGCAACAGGGCGCCGTCGAGGTCCGCGTAGTCGACGAGCGGCGCGAGGTGACAGGCCGCGGCGATGGAGGCGGCCGACTCGACCATACAGCCGAGCATGACTTCGAGTCCGTGGGCGCGGGCGGTGTGGACCATCCGGACCGCCTCGCGGACGCCGCCACACTTCATCAGTTTCAGGTTCACGATGTCGACCCGGTCGGCCACCGCGGGCACGTCGGGGAGGGTGACACAGGACTCGTCGGTAGCGATGGGGAGGGCGCTTCGCTCGTAGACTCGTCGGAGGCCGTCTGGATTCTCCGCGGGGACGGGTTGCTCGACGAACTCGACACCGAGGTCGGCCAGCCACCGGCTCTTCTCGACCGCTTCGTGTGGCGTCCACGCCTCGTTGGCATCGACTCGGATCGTCGCGTCGGGGGTGGCGTTCCGGATCGCCTCGACGCGGTCACGGTCGTGGTCGGTGCCGAGTTTCACCTTCAGAATCCGGAATCCTTCGTCGACCGCGTCCGCGGCCGCGGTCGCCATCGCGTCCGGATCGTCGATGGCGACGGTGTAGGACGTGGGGGGCGCGCGCTCGATATCCAGACCGAAGTGACGGGAGAGCGGGACCCCGAGGCGGCGGGTCGCCAGGTCGTGACAGGCGATACTCACGGCGGCACGGGCGGCGGGATTGTCACGAACCGTCTCGCGGAGACGGCGCTCGATCCGGTCGAGGGCGAGGGGGTCGTCCACGCTCTCGACCACGGCGAGCAGATCGGGGAGGACGGCCTCGACGGTATCGGCCGTCTCGCCGTAGTGTGGGTCGGGTGCGGCCGCGCCGATACCCGTCTGGCCGGCATCGTCGCCGACGCGGACGACCACCGTCTCCACGTCCGTCCTCGACCCGCGCGAGATGGTGAAGGCGCCGTCGATGGGCAGTGTCAGGCGCTCGAACTCCGTGTTCATAGTAGGGTGTCCAGAATCTCCTCGGCATCGAAGCGGACGGGGTCGGTCGCCGGGCCGCCGATAGCGTCGGCGTAGTCGTCGACCGCTGCACGGGCGGCCTCGTCGTCGTCGAGCGCTCGCGTGTCGAGGGCGCCAGCGGCCACCTCGGTCGGTGCGACGGGCGTCGCCAGCTCCTCGTAGAGGTCGACGTACGTCTCGACCGGCGGGATGGCGAACTCCTCGTAGCCGTGGATGGCCTCGCGGCCGGCGCTGTGGGTGAGGACGAGCGAGTCGGGCATCGCGCCGTGGAGCAGGCTACAGGTGACACCGGAGTAGGCGGGGTGGACGATGGTGCCCTGCCCCTCGACGAAGAGCACGTCGTGGTCGGCGGCCGCGTCGACGATCATGCGTTCGACGGCGCCAGCGGCGAAGTCGGCGATGACGCGGTCGACCGGAATGCCCCACCCGGCGATCATGATGCCCGTCTGGCCCGTGGGGACGAAGCCGGCGTCGACGCCTCGCTCCCGCGCGGCGGCGACGAGTTCGAGCGTCGTCGTCATCTTCCCCGTCGAGCAGTCGGTGCCGACGGTCAACACCACGTCGGCATCGGCGTCGCGCGCCCGGCCCTGACTCACGGTCAAGTCTTCTGGCGGCCGGCGTACGTCGATCAGGTCGACACCGTACTCGTCAGCGAGGCTGGCGAACGCCTCGTCGTCGGCGAGGAAGTAGTGGAGGCCGGCGATCACGTCACAGCCGGCTTCGATGGCGGTGCGCACGTCGCTCCGCCACGATTCGTCGAAGCCGCCGCCGATGGGGGCGATGCCGATCAGGAGGGCGTCGGGGTCGAGAGCGAGCGCGTCGGCCATGCTCTCCACGATGGGGGCGTCGGACACGTCCGGCACGTGGTCGGTGACACGCTCGCCGGGACACGCCCGGTCGAGGACCGCCGTCACGTCGTAGTCCGCGTATCGAAGGACCCCGACGGCCGTCTTCGCCCGATTCGGGAACTGTTCGTGGGCGAGGACGACTACCGAATCGTCCGGGTCGAGTGGCGTGGACATACCTACGCCGAGGCAGGTGAGCCGAATTAACTCCTCGCTTTTCGTGGCGGCGCGCTTTTCTGCATCTCGGTCCTACGTTCAGTATGGCAGTTTACCAACGCCGGACGCGCGTCGCCGCGCCCCTTTCCGAGGTGTGGGACTTCCACTCTCGCGTGAGCGGGCTGGAGGCGCTGACGCCCGGATGGATGAATCTCCGCATCGAGGCCGTCACCGGGCCGGACGGCGAACCTGACCCCGAGATTCTGAAGACGGGCTCGCGAATCGACTCGTCCCTTCGACCGTTCGGTGTCGGGCCACGACAGCGGTGGACCTCCGTCATTACTGAACGGGAGCGTGCGGACGGCATGGCGTACTTCCGCGACGAGATGGAGGGCGGACCGTTCAGTCGCTGGGAGCACACCCATCGCTTCTTCGCCGACGGCGACGAGACGGTCGTCGACGACCGGGTGGTGTACGATCTGCCGCTCGGGCCGGCGAGCGACGCGGTCGGCGCGCTCGCTCGGGTCGGCTTCGAGCCGATGTTCCGCTACCGTCACTGGCGGACCCGGGCGCTGCTGGAGTGAACGGTTTTGAGGGCGGCGCTCCAACGGGCGCGCATGGACGTCGTCGACATGGATCACGTCGCCCTCCGCGTGAGCGACGTGGATCGGGCGCTCGAATTCTACCACGACCTGCTTGGCATGGCGGTTCGCGACCGTGAGCGATTCGAGGCCGGCGAGGTACCGTACGTCGCGGTCGTCGCCGGGGGTCGCCATCTCCACCTCGTCCCGTCCGACGACCCTGTGGACGTGGACGGCGAACACGTCTGTCTCCTCCTCCGCTCCGACGGCACGGGGACGCGGGCGGAGCTGGACGCCCTGCTCGATGACCTTCGCGCGGCGGGCGTCGAAGTGGAAGCCGACGAGCCGCGCGAGCGATACGGCGCCTACGGCCGCGACTGGGCGGCGTACGTGCGCGACCCCGATGGCCGCCGCGTGGAACTCAAACTCCACTAGTGGCGCGCGGATGCGGTGAGATAGATTCCCGCGAGAACGATGGCGCCGCCGACGAGTGTCCCGACGGTCGGCGTCTCGGCGAGTAGCAGCGCCGCGAGGATGGTGCTACCGATCGGTTCGCCGAGGAGTGTGACGCTCACGACGTGAGATTCGAGGTGGCCGAGCGCCCAGTTGATGACGGTGTGACCGAGGACGCCCGGGCCGACCGCCATCGCGACGAAGAGCGCCCACTCGTGGGGCGGGTAGGCGAGCAGTCGGTGCCCCTGCCCGACCGCGACGCCGAGGAGGACGAGCGCACAGACTGCGTAGACGACCGTCGCGTACGGGACGACGCCGAGTCGCCGACGGAGCGACCGTCCGGCCAGATAGTAGCCCGCGACGGCGACGGCGGCGATCAGCGCGAGGAGGTTGCCGTACTGCGTGCCGACCACCGCGCCCGTCGAGGTGATGGTGGGATCGACTGCCGCGCGGATCGCCGGCCCGAACGACAGACCGACCATGCCGACCAGAGCAACGAGGATGCCCAGTGCTCCTCGACGCGTCACGCGTTCGCCGAGGAGGAGCCACCCGCCCACGGCGACGAAGGCCGGTTGTGCCTGGACGAGCGTGACACTCGCGGCGACGGTGGTGTGATCGAGGCTCTCGAACCAGAGGACGAAGTGGGCTGCGAGGGCGACGCCGGCAGCTGCGGCCACAACGCCGTCGCGCCGTCGAATCCGAGCGAGTCCGCTGCGGTCCCGAACCGTCAGGGGGACGAGTGCCCCCACGGTGAACGCCACCCGGTACAGCGCCTTGATAACGTTCGGCGCGTCGCTCCACCGGACCAAGATTGCGCTCGTGCTGATCGCCAACACGGCAACACCGAGGGCGAGGAGGGGCGGGACGACAGGGTCGTCGGTCGCGGACACACGCCATCGCTCGACCGGCGGCCGTTTACCGGTGTCGACGACCATCGAACGGGAAGACTCACCTATCGGTATTATCGAAGAAGAAACTTCTTCAAAAGACGGCTTACAGAATATTTTGGCATCATTTACGTAGTTGGAGATATAACTACACTCCGATGACCCGTTCGATACGCGATTGGTTGTGGATCGTGGTCTTTGCCACACTCGTCACGTTCTCGATCCCTTGGTTCCTCTGGGGGTCGTCGACCGTCGTCGCGGGCCTGCCGGTCTGGCTCTGGTGGCACGTCGGGTGGATGGGCGTGGCGTCGATCGTCTTCGCGCTGTTCGCCCGAACTGGCTGGGATCGGCTGATGGGCGTCGAGACCGACGTGACCGCGCCCGCGCGAGGTGGTGACCCGTGAGCCTCCAGCCACTCGGCATCGTCGTCGGCTATCTCCTGTTGGCGCTCGGCGTCGGCCTCCTCGCCTACCGCGTCGGCGGGCACGACGCCGAGGACTTCTACCTCGCCAGCCGGACGCTCGGCACGCTCGTCTTGCTCTTTACCACGTTCGCGACCCTGCTCTCTGCGTTTACGTTCTTCGGTGGCCCGAACCTCGCGTACGCGGCCGGGCCGGAGTGGATTCTGGTGATGGGCGTGATGGACGGTATCCTCTTTGCCATCCTCTGGTACGTTATCGGCTACCGGCAGTGGCTCATCGGCCGCGCCCGCGAGTACGTCACCCTCGGCGAGATGCTCGGTGATCGCTTTGCGTCGCCCGGCCTCCGTGGTCTCGTCGCCGGCGTCAGCCTCGTGTGGCTGTTTCCCTACGTCATGCTCCAGCAGATGGGCGCTGGCGAGGCGCTCCGTGGGCTGACGGGTGGCACCATCCCCTACTGGGGCGGCGCGGCGCTCATCACCGTCTTCATGATCGTCTACGTGATGCTTGCGGGCCTGCGTGGCGTCGCCTGGACCGACACGCTTCAGGGGCTCTTCATGCTCTCCGTGCTCTGGGTTGCGGTCCTCTGGATCGTGAGCGCCATCGGCGGCGTCGGCGCCGCCACCGAGGGGATGGTGGCAGCCAACCCCGACTTCGCCGCCCTCGGTGGCGGTCTCTACACCCCACAGTTCATCATCTCCTCGGCGGTCACTATCGCCTTCGGCGTCACCATGTTCCCCCAGATCAACCAGCGCTTCTTCGTCGCGAAATCCGCGACGGTGCTGAAGCGCTCGTTCGCGCTCTGGCCGGTGCTCGTTCTCCTCCTCTTCGTTCCGGCGTTCATGCTGGGCGCGTGGGCCGCCGGGCTTCCCATCGACGTCCCCGAGGGGGCGAACGTCCTCTCCGTTCTCCTGGCCGAGTACACGCCGACGTGGTTCGCGGCGCTCGTCGTCGCCGGTGCAATGGCGGCGATGATGTCCTCGTCGGACTCGATGCTCCTCTCGGGGTCGTCGTACTTCACGCGCGACCTGTACCGTCCCTTCGTCGCGCCGGACGCGAGCGAGCGTCACGAAGCGTGGATCGCTCGACTCGGTGTCGCCGTCTTCGCCACGCTGGCGTTCGTCGCTAGCCTCACCCGTCCGGGGACGCTCATCGAAGTTGGCGACACCGCCTTCTCCGGATTCGCCCTCCTCGCGCCCCCGGTCATGGTCGCGCTCTACTGGGAAGCGACCACTCGTGACGGGATGGTCGTCGGTGTCGGCGTCCCGCAGGCGCTTTACCTCCTGCACGTCCTCGTCCCGGCCACGACCGTCGACCTGGCTGGAACGAGCGTCGATCTGCTCGCTCGGAGCTACGGCGGGTGGGACGTGGCGCTCGCGTTCATGCTGCTTGGTGCCCTCCTCACCGTCGGCGTCTCTGCCGTATCGTCGCAGTCCGTCGGCGAGGACGCCACACGCTTCGCCGTCCACGGCGACTGATACGGATTATGGTAACTGTTTACCGGTGGTTCGCCTGGACGGTCCGGCGAACCACCGGCACTGACTTACAATAAACCGTATGACGGGACCCTCGGGAGCGGTTCGATCCCACGGCGGCGACGCTCCGATCGACGTACAGCCGGTAATGTTCCGACAGCCCGTCGTCGCTCCGGAACATCTACTTGGGGGCCGCGCTATTCACTCCTCATGAGCGACATTCTCGACGACGAGACCGCTGCCAAGATCATCAAGAACATCCGGGAGAGCGAACAGGAGAGCCCGCACTTCCAGGCGACGATGATAAACTTCGTCTACTCGCTCTACCAGAGCGACGGCGGTCTCGACGACATCGACCTCACGGAAGGGGAGGTCGAGGAGATTCTGAAGGAGATGCCGACCAATCCCGAACTCGAACTGGCGCACATGGACTGATCGGCGTCGACACGCGCTTATCCGTCCGCTCGATTCGCCCACGGGCGCAAGATGGCGTGGACGGCCTCGTTCATGGGCACGTCGATGCCGGCGTCCTCGGCGTGCCGGACGACCGATCCGTGGAGGGCGTCGAGTTCCAACTGCTTCCCGTGGGTCAGATCGTAGTGGAGCGAGGAGTACATCTCCGGGTCCAGTTCCCGAACGAACTCGCTCCACTCGTCGACGACCGTCTCCGGCAGGTCGACGCCTTCCGCCCGGGCGACGGCGCTCACCTCCGCCATGAGCCGCCGATACATCGTCCACGACGCCTCCGTCTCGCGAATCTCGCCGAGCGGCAGGCGCGTTGTCGCCGTCATCCCTGCCTGTGCGCAGATGAGACAGAACTTCCGCCAGAGTTCGACCCACACGTCATCGGCGAGCACCGCCTTGACCCCGTCCGCCGCCGACAGCGCCTCGTCCAGCGCCTCGATTCGGGCGGTTCGTGTCCCGTCGAGTTCGCCGAAGACGAACCGTGCGGGACCGCCCGTGTGCTCCACGACGCCCGGCTCTTTGATCGTCGAGAAGATGTAGGCGACGCCGCCGGCGACGTGGTCGGCACCGAGTTCGTCGGCGAGCCACGCCTCGTTGTCGACGCCGTTCTGGAAAGAGACGACCGCGGTGCTCGCCCCTATGAGGGGCTCGACTTCCGGCGCTGCCGCCCGCGTATCGTGTGATTTCACGCAGAACAGGACGTAGTCACAGGGACCAATCGCCGCCGGATCGTCAGTCGCCGGACAGTTGACGGCCGTATCGCCCGCGATGCTCTCGACGCGTAATCCCGACGACTGCAGGGCGTCGAGATGCTCGCCCCGCGCGACGAGATGTACCTCGTGACCGGCGTCCGCGAGGCGTGCGCCCAGATAGCCACCCACTCCGCCCGCACCGAATACGGCGAACTTCATAGCGGCTGTACGACCAACCCGGTGAAGAAATGTGGGGAGTGAGGCGGCTACCGTGTGTCCTCTCCGTCGGTTCGGGCGGGCTGTCTGTGCCCCCCTATAGTAGCCTTTGCAAGTCATTCCACAGCTGATCGCACGCAGTCCGGCGATCAGGTGTGCAAACAGTTCCAAACGCTACTATAGCCGAGTCGGGCACACAGCCCTGGCAACCGCCGGATGGGGTGACGCTTCGTCCCACAGCCCTCCTCGAGACGCCGGAGCCGGCCGATTAGAACGGGGGTTCCAGAGGGACGGTCACACACCAAACTGCTGGAACCCCGGCCGGGTGTCCGGTTGGCGATTTGAATACTCTCCCGCCGATTTCCACCTGCTGAAAATCCGGTGCTTCGCTCGTCGGCGACACGCCCGCCGGTCGGGTATCCGTCGGGTTCGTACCCCTGTTCCGGTCAAACTGTAGGTCCCACGGAGCGCCACGCTGCGGACCGTGACCCGGGGCGGTCGCGATATCGCCGCAACTGTCGCACGACATCTTTCGGGCCATTCTTGCCCGTCGGTAGCGTTTCATCTCCCCCGACGATTCGCGAACGGCGTGACGCTCCCCCCGGTCGGCGAGTGACTCCCGGACTGCGTACCGGAGGTGTTTTGTGGTGCTGGCGTGAAGCGTCGGTAGACGGCACGGTCAGCCAGCCCCTTTCAGCCCGCGTGTACTCCACGTGTGGTTCCGTTGACTGACCTACTCCGTCTCTCTAACAACCACGAGCGACTGCTCCTGCGGCATTCGAAGCGTCCGTCCTGCCCGCGTTAGTGGCACACACGATCCGACTGGCGGCGCAGCGTCGGCGACCGGCGTTCGAGAGCCAGTTCGAAGTCGGAGGGAAATCGAGTGATGATCGAGAGCTTTTCAAGTGACGATGCCCGCCCGCCTACTGGGTGCCGAATCTCGGGTGTGTGCCACCCCCTTCGGCAACCCTGCTTCATACTGTCGGCTGTAACTGTTTCAAGATGCTCGCCATCTTGGGATGACGAATATCTTGATTGATTTATAACCGACAGTATGGGCATCTGTATCCGAGAACCACGGAGAATGGAATGTCGGCGTCCGAGAACACGCTCGGAGTCGGATATCGTCCAAGAGGACGAGGAACGGCCACCTCTCGTGGCAGGGTTGTAGTTCCTGATCGATGGCATGTCGCGTGAGCGGGTATCACCCGACTCGGGCCGTTCCCCACAGAAAATATGGTGTTCGACGGGCTTAAAAATGTAGCCTATGTGGTACTTAATCATCGTTAGTCGGATTCTCGGCCCCCCTCAGGTATTCGGTTCAGAGTGCATAGTCGACGAACAGCATCCGAGAATCACTCCGACGAACGGACACCCCGAGAGCGGATGGAACAGCGCCGCTCGAAGTTGGGTGATCTTGAATGAAATCGACTGACGGCCCGCGAGGGGCCCGGCTTTATTTCGTATCCGCCCTCCCCGATTTGAACAAACCGAGACGTTCCTGCTCGCTTCGCTTCGCGGGCTGCGACTCGTCGGCTCAAATCGTGTCGGGATGACTTTTCACTGCTCACTTCGTTCGCAGGAAAAGTCCGCCCTCCCCGATTTGAACGGGGGGCAAGCCGATCTACAGTCGGCTGCTCTACCAGTCTGAGCTAAGGGCGGGCACGTAGACGTAATCGCCAGACTGGACTTAAGCATTCTCATTTACGCGGCGACGGACCCGAACCCTTTCGGCGGGTGACCGCCATCCACGCCGCATGGACGAGGAGCGACAGGCCACCTTCGGGCCGGACGGTGAACTGGAGACGGAAGCGCCGGAGGCAACCGGAACCAACGACTTCGGCGAGGAGACGGGTGCGGACGAGACGGACGGCGGATTCAACCGCTACGCCGTCGTCAGCCTGCTCCAGAAGGCGATCCGCCGCGGTGACGAAGAGGTAGCGGCGTGGTGTGCGTGGGAACTCGCACGCTCCGGTTTCGGCTGGAACCTCTGGGACCGACTGAACACGTTCGTCGTCGAGGACCTCAAAGCCGACACCGAGGCCCCACTCCTCGTCGGCCGGTACGAGGAGTTGGCCGAGAACTGGGAGATGGACTCCCGGCGTGGACAGATGGCGGCCGTGCAGGCGGCGCTGGTCGTCGCGCGTGCCCGGAGCGCCCGCGAGGGTGCGAACGCGGTCAACGCCTTTCACGCCATCGCGAAGCGGCGGGCCGAGGCGAACGCGCAGGACGAGGAGCCGACTCACACGTTTCCCGTCACCGACGATGATCTCTCCGTGGGTGGCCGATACGACGTGGCCCTCGACGGCCACACCGGCGAGGGTGCGCGGCTGAATCGGAGTTCGCCGTTCTTCCGCGTCCACGGCGCGCGTGTCGGTCCTGACGGTGAGACGGACGTGAGTTCTCGGTGGAAACGGCTGTATCTGGCCCTGGACGAGTACGACTACACGGACGAGGAGGTCGCTCACGCGCTCTCGGCTGTCGACGCCGGAGATCCGTGGACTGACCCCGACTTCGACGACTGATAGTGATTAGTGTAAGTCATTTCCGGTGCCTCGCCAAGACGGGTCGGCGAATCACCGGTAAACAGTTACACTAATCACTATGAGGTGGCTCACGCCTCCCACAGCGCGTACATATCGTCCCGGATCGGTCCGGTGTATCGCTCCCCGTCGATGTCGACGGCCGCGTCGCCCGCCTCGACGCGGCCGATATCGACGGCGTCGATCCCCTCTGTGGCCAGCGCAGCCAGCGCGTCGTCGGCTGTGTCGGCGTCGACGGTCGCCAGCAACGCGCCCGATCCGAGGACGCGAAGCGGATCGACGCCGACGGCCTCGCAGGCCGCGCGGGTCTCCCTCCGGACGTGGACGGCGTCGCGGTCCACGTCCAGTGTCACGCCTCCCGTGAGCGCCATCTCGATCAGCCCTTCGAGGACACCCCCCTCGGTCGGGTCGTGCATGGCCGTCGCGACCGGCGCGAGGACCGCTGCCTCGGGCATCACGCTGAGGTCGTCGAATGCGGCCGTCGCACGGTCGAGTACGTCTTTCGGAAGGTCGAGCCGGTCGTGGAAGTCGGTGGCGAGGACGCCCGTCGCCTCGATACCCGCTCCCTTCGTGAGCAGGATGCGGTCGCCGGGCGTCGCCCCGCCGGTCGAAACGAAGCGGTCGGCGACGCCGAAGCAGGTGAGCGAGCAGAGCGGCCGATCGAGGCCGGCGACGACCTCCGTGTGACCACCGGCGATGGTCAGCCCCAGCCGGTCGGATTCGGCGTCGAGCTGTCCCGTGATGGTATCGAGGAGTGCCGTGTCGGCAGTGGGAAGCAGAACGGTGCTGAGGAGGAACTCGGGGCGCCCTCCGGCAGCGGCCACGTCGTTCGAGGCGACGGTCACGGCGAGTTGGCCGATGCGCTCGGCCGCGAGTGAGATGGGATCGGTGCTGACGATCAGCGTCGCGTCGCCAACCCGAATTGCTGCGGCGTCCTCGCCGAAGGCCGGCCCGGCGAGCAGGTCCGGATTCGCCGTGCCCGTCCGCGACAGGACGAGTTCCGACAGGACAGTCGGATCGAGTTTGCCGGTCATGCTCGCTCCGTAGGCCCGCCCCGTTCATGTGCCTTCCCGTCCACGAAACCCTGCCCTACAAGCCGTCGGGACGGGTAGGCGATCGTATGCTCATGACGCCCGGTCCGACGGCGCTTCCACCGTCGGTCAGGGAGGCGATGCGCGGCGAACTGATCAATCCCGACGTCGATCCGGCCTTCGCGGACCGGTACGACACGCTGCTGAACAAACTGGCGACGGTGTTCGGCACCGACGACGAGATGGTCGTCATGGGCGGCGAAGGCATCCTCGGACTGGAGGCGGCCATCGCCTCGACCGTCGCGCCCGGCGATCACGTTCTCTGTCTCTCCAACGGTCCGTACGGCGACGGCTTCGCCGACTTCGTGGAGAGTTACGGCGGCGAGGCGACCCTCGTCGGCGCCGACTACGACGATCCGTTACCCATCGCCGAACTGGAACGGACGCTCGCCGACGGCGACTTCGACGTGGCGACCATGGTTCACTGCGAGACGCCAACGGGGACGCTCAACGACCTCGGACCGGCGCTCGACCTGCTCGGCGAACACGACGTGTTGACCGTCGTCGACGCCGTCTCGTCGCTCGGCGGGACGCCCGTCCCGACCGATCGGATCGACATCTGCCTCGGCGCATCTCAGAAGTGTTTCAGCGCACCGCCCGGTCTCGCGACCTGCTCCGTGAGCGACGCCGCGTGGGAGCGGATCGAGGCGCGTGACCCCGACTCGCTGTACACGAACCTGTTGCCGTGGCACGACGCCGAGCAGCCGTATCCGTACACCCACCTGACGACGCTCGTGATGGCACTCGACGAGGCGCTCGATCTGTTGCTTGAGGAGGGTCTCGACGCCGTCTACGACCGCCACCGCGAGGCGGCCGCCGCCTGTCGGGAGTGGGGACATGATCTCGGGCTGGAGCCGTACCCCGGTCCGACCCGCAGTTCGCCGACGGTCACGGCCTTCTCGGTGCCCGGGCGGGCGACGGCGTTACAGGACCGACTCCGGACCGATCACGACGTAACCCTCGCGACTGGCTTCGGCGACCTCAAAGACGACATCCTCCGTGTCGGTCACATGGGTTACAACGCCGACATCGACCGGGTCGAGCGAGCGATGGAGGCACTCGACGCGGTGCTCTAATCGACGCCTTGCTCGGTCACGCGAATTCCTTTCTCTGCGAGGTGGCGCATCTGCCGCTGGGCGAACTCCTCCTCGCTCGTCCCGCGGGTCGCCAGCACGTACACCGTTGCGCTCCCCGCGGGGCGCATCGTCCGACCGGCGCGCTGGGCACCCTGCCGGCGCGACCCGCCGAGCCCCGAGGCGACGATGGCGAGTTCGGCGTTCGGCAGGTCGATCCCTTCGTCGCCGACACGGGAGACGACGAGCGTCCGGCGCTCCCCCCCGCGGAACGCCCGAAACAGACGGTCGCGTTCGTGGTGTGGCATCTCTCCGCTGATGAAGGGGGCGTCGATGGCATCGGCGATCGATCGGCCGTGATCCAGCCACTCGACGAAGACAAGTGCCTTCGCAGTCGGGTGTTCGGCGAGCAGGTGACGGACTTCGTCGACCTTCGCGGGATTCTCGCCCGCAATCCGATGTTTCGCACGCGGCTCCGCGCTCGCGTACGCGTTGCGCTCCTCGTCGTTCGCCCACGGGAGATATCGGATTTCGACTTCGGGCTCCTGCACGTAGCCGGCGTCGAAGAGGGCGTCCCAGTCGGTACCGATCGGCGGGCCGACCAGCGTGTAGATGTCCGTCTCGCGGTCGTCCTCTCGCACCGGCGTGGCCGAGAGGCCGAGGCGATGTTTGCTCTGAAGATCCGCGCTTCGGCGATACACCTCGCTGGGGATGTGGTGCACTTCGTCGTAGACGATCAGCCCCCACTCGCGGCGGTCGAACAGGGAACGGTGGCGGTCCATGCCCGCGACTTGGTAGGTGGCAATCGTGACTGGGCTGATATCCTTCTCGCCGCCGTGGTACTCGCCGATCTGTGTCGGATCGAGTGTCGTGTGCTCGAGGAGTTCGGTTCGCCACTGCCCGGCGAGTTCGCGGCTGGGGACGAGGATCAGCGTCTCGCCGCCGACGGCGGTCAGGGTACCGATGGCGGCGACAGTTTTCCCGCTCCCCGAGGGGCCGACGAACACGCCCGCCCGTTGGTCGAGAAAGCGGTCGACCCAGTTGCGCTGGTAGTCCCGGAGGCTCGTCGTCAACTCGATATCGAGCGGATCGCCGGTTTCGAGATTGCGGTCGTCGACGACGGGGTAGCCTGCCTCGTAGAGGATGCGCTTGATCGACGCTTCGCTCCCCTCGACCACCCAGCTCTCGGTGTCGGAGATGGGTGCGTGGAGCTGTTCTTCGTCGAGTTTCTGTCGCGCGACGTTGCCCATCAGGCTCTCGCTCGCTGCCTCCAGTACCGTGTAGCCGTCCTCGTGGGTGGTGAGCGTGAACTGCCGGGCGCGGGTCCACTGGCGCTCGATCCACTCCTCCAGATGCGGGGAGCGACGCGGGAGGACGGAGCGGAGCGTCCGCAGGAGGGCCCCGACATCGTCGAACGGGGCAGCCCACACGTCCTCCTGCCGGATGCGGTAGAGATAGCCTTTGGTGCCCGACGTGTCCACCAGGTGGGCGAGACGAGAGAGCTGTGCGCGGGTGTACTGGGTCGGCTGGTCGACGACGATCTCCCGGCGCTCTGGAAAGCAAATTACGCGCTCGCGTTCGGCGAGGGCCTTCCACTCGGTCGGATACCAGACGACGGGGTCGGCTTCGACGTCGAGGCGCTCCACGCGGCTGTCGGTGACCAAGCGGTCGAGTGCCTCGCTGGCGGCCGCCTGTGTGCACCCGAGTCGGCGGGCGATCTGCTGGGCCGTCGCCACGGGACGGCCTTCCGCCTGTAACGCGTCGTGGAACGACTCCAGCGTGACGGCGTCGGTCGTACCGTCGCCGTCTGCGGGCTCGTCGGTCATCGGTGCCGATACGTCGTGGATGGAGAAACGAGTTGTGACCTAGCCCAGCAGTCCGAGGTCGTCGATGCGGTCGACGATCACGTCGACTGCCTCGGCGGCGTCGGCCGTTCGTTTCCCACCCGTGATGACGATCTTCCCGCTACCGAACAGCAGGATGACCACGTCCGGATCGTCCATGCGGTAGACGAGGCCGGGGAACTGTTCCGGTTCGTACTCCACGTCCTCCAGCCCGAGGCCGATGGCGAGGGCGTTGAGGTTGAGCGTGTGTCCCAGATCCGCACTGGAGACGATGTTCTGGACCGTGATCTCCGGATCTTCCTCGACGGGAATCTGTAGGTCGCGGAGCTTCTGGAAGATGATGCCGAGCGCTTCGTGGACGTCGTCGATGCTCTTCGCGCCCGTGCACACGATCTTGCCCGAGCGGAAGATGAGGGCGGCCGCCTTCGGCTCCTGTGTCCGGTAGACCAGCCCCGGGAAGTTGTCGGGGTTGAAGTCTGCTCCGGGGAGGTCCTCCGCGAGCGCTTCGAGATCGAGCTCCTGCCCGATGCCGGTCGACGCCACCACGTTCTGAATCTCTATCGAATCTGCCGGGTCACTCATCGTATGCGCCCAAATGCACGCCCCATCCTTATAAACCACCCCGGAGACGTGCGGGCGTTGCTTCTCGACACTGGTCGACCGGCCGAATCGTCCGGCGTGTGGCCACTCACCGCGACAGGGATCACCACACAAATATCACTTCGTCTGCCGATTTCAGCGGAAACCAACGGGGTTAAGTATTCACCTCCATTCTGCATGTAATGCGAAGGCGACGAGGGCGACGCCGCCCTCGGCCCCGGACCACTCGCCCCTCGACGGCGATCTGACGGCCCGATCAACGGGCTTATATGGATCGCCCTCGTCGGTTCAGGTCCGGACGAAACATGAGGATTCCCCCCCTGCGGTCCGCCGTAAGACGGAATCTGATGTGAGCCTCGGTGGTTCGATGTCATCCGGTCGGACCGGTGACTCG
>ENA-ORCO01000129-ORCO01000129.1-marine-metagenome-genome-assembly--contig:-NODE-129-length-56531-cov-4.557197_pt1 | contig 56531 bp, 52 predicted proteins | sample MGYA00248633_ERZ508508 | MGnify/ENA primary metagenome ERZ508508 (study PRJEB26179, sample SAMN06268845) | marine metagenome | isolation source: A23 P1 aerobic enrichment on pine of planktonic cells taken...
CAGAAAGACCATCAGCAGCACGTTGCCGGGTCTGGCGGAATGGGTGGCCCAGCGGTAGAGCACCCACACCAGAGGGAGGCCGATGGCTGCCGGCGCCAGCAGTATGAGGCTGAACTCTGTGCCGGTGAGCCCGAAGGTCTGCGACACCAGGGTCACAAGCGCCCCGAAAACACCCCAGCTGCCTGCCGCCAGTGCCAGTACCAGTATGGCCAGCGGCAGGGAACTGGACAGGTTCCAGTTCTTGTCTGCGGGCTGCATTGGATGTTGGACCTCATGCATGATGGATGGCATTGCGGTTTCAGTGGCTTGAGTGTCCGCCCAACCGTCATACCGGTCAAAAGGTCATTAGAGGTAGCCGTTGTTGAATTGGTGTAACATGTCTATTACTTTCGATATACGCCCAGTCCGACACGCTTGCTGAGAACCAGATGCGCCTTTTCAGGGATTCGCTGATTGCCCGTATCGGAATGGCCCTGGCGGCCGTTGTGATACTGGCATTGATCAATATTGGGGTTTCGCTGGCGATTTCCGCCAGCGCCCGGGGCGACGCCGCCGCCATCAACCATTCCGGACTGGTGCGCATGGAACTCCAGCGGCTGGTGACCCTGGGGGAGGCCGAGGCTGGGCCGGAGCGCATCCAGGACCAGATGCAGCAGATCACCGCCCGCCTGGAAAGCCCCCTGCTCAACAGTGCCATGCCGGGGCTGGCGCATCCGGTCACGGCACAGTACCAGCGTGTGCGGCTGACCTGGCTGGCCCTGATCCGGCCTGTCTATTCGGAAGTACTCCGTGGCAGCGCCGCGGGTTTGCCACTGAAAGGGACTGCTGTCTTCATTCAGGAGGTGGATGCCCTGGTGGCGGCGCTGGAAGCACGTGCCGAGTCGCGCATTGCCCTTCTGGGCATGGTCCAGGTTCTGTCCCTGATCCTGACCCTTGCGGTTGTGGTGGTACTGTTCCTGGACGTGCGCCGGCGTGTGGTCGAGCCCCTGAACCGGCTTCTGACCATGGCGCGGGCGGCGGCACGCCAGGACTTCAGCCAGCGTACCGGCTTCCGGGGTCAGGATGAGCTGGCCGTTCTGGGCCGGACCTTCGACCAGATGAGTGAATCACTGTCCCGGCGCTACGCGGACCTGGAATCGCAGGCGGCGGCGCGGACCGAGGAACTCGAACGCAGCCACCGCGCACTGCAGCTCCTGCACAGCGCCAGCCGGTCGCTCTATGGGGCCACGGACCTTTGCGAGGGCTCTGTTCCATTGCTGCAGCAGCTGGAAGGGCTTCTGGATATAGGCCCGGTGAGCCTCTATCTGCATGAACAGGAGAATGACGCCTCATTTGAGGCGGTCACCACCTTCGCCCACGCGCGCCCGGAACACTGCCGTTCCTTCAACTGCGATGCCTGCCTCACAGGCTGCCATACCTTTGAGGACCAGCCCGAGGAACACCGCAAGCGGCTGCTTCTGCCGGTGCGTACCGGGGACGATCTGGTGGGAACCCTCGAGGTCTGGTATGAGCGCGACCGGACCCTGCAGCATCACGAACGCCAGCTTCTGGAAACCCTGGCTGACCAGCTCGGCACTGCGGTCTACCTGAGCCGTCGGATGACGGAACAGCAGCGGCTGACGCTGATGGAGGAGCGCACCGTGATCGCCCGTGAGCTGCACGACTCGCTGGCGCAGTCACTCTCCTACCTCAAGATGCAGGTGGCGCGTCTGCAGAAGCTGCAGCAGGAATCCGGTCGTGAGGTCGATGCCCGCGAGGAGGAAGTGATCCATGAGCTGCGCAACGGGCTGAACAATGGCTACCGCCAGCTCCGGGAACTGCTGACCACCTTCCGACTGCAGTTCGATTCCCCGGGGCTGGAGGAGGCCCTGAACCGGACGGTGAGCGAGTTCAGTGAGCGCCTGGGCTATCCGGTGTCACTGGAGTACGACATGCCGCCACGCATGTTCTCACCGAATGAGGAGATCCATGTGCTGCAGATCGTGCGCGAGGCGCTGGCGAATGTGCTCAAGCATGCCGATGCCACTGAGGCCTCGGTGTGTGTCTACCAGCGCAACGGCTCACTCCGGGTGGTGGTGCGGGACAATGGCGTGGGTCTGCCCGACGGTGGGGCACCGCCGAGCCATTACGGTATCGTGATCATGCGCGACCGTAGCCAGACTCTGGGTGGTGAACTCAGTATGCGCAACCGGGACGAAGGCGGCGCCGAAGTGCGCCTGATGATCCCGCAGAACAACTCCGGCCTGATCCAGGCTTCCTGAGCCCATTGCTCACAGAACAGTAACGGGATGATGTTATGACCCAGACAGACGATAAAGCGCCGGCGCGGATTCTTCTGATTGATGACCACCCCCTGCTGCGCCGGGGCATTACCCAGCTGCTGGAAATGGAGGACAGCATGACCCTGGCCGGGGAAGCCAGCAGCTCAAAGGAGGGGGTGCGCCTTGCCGGGGAGCTGGACCCGGACCTGATTCTGCTCGATCTGAACATGCCGGGAACCAACGGACACGAGACACTGCGAAAACTGCGTGAGGATGGTTTCCCCGGCCGGATCGTGATCTTCACCGTCTCGGATGCCGAGGACGATGTGGTCGCGGCACTGCGCGCCGGGGCTGACGGTTACCTGCTCAAGGATATGGAGCCCGAGGATCTGATGAGTCGGCTGCACCAGGCTGCGGTCGGCAAACTGGTGATCAGCGACCGGTTGACGACCCTGTTGGCCGATGCCCTCCGCCACCAGCAGACACCGGAGGCGGAAGGGCCGGATTACGCCAGTCTGACTCCACGGGAGAAGGACATCCTGCGTCACATCGCGGAAGGGCTTTCCAACAAGATGGTAGCCCGGCGGCTGGATATCAGCGAGGGCACCGTCAAGGTGCACGTGAAGCATCTGCTCAAGAAGCTCGGCTTGCGCTCCCGGGTGGAGGCCGCCGTCTGGGCGGTGCATGAGGGCTACGCCGAGAGCTCATGAGAGGTCGTCCATGAGCGCGGACAGCGTCGCCCGGCCGCGGCGCTGGTTGGCCTCGGGATCCCTGTCCGAGCTGCCCTCGCGCTCCACGTGCTCATCCGGCATTTCATCCAGGAAGCGGCTGGGAATGGGCTCGATGACCTCGCCATACTGCTTGCGCTGGCCGGCGTAGGTCAGGGTCAGGCAGCGCTGGGCGCGGGTGATGCCCACGTACATCAGCCGCCGCTCCTCCTCGATGGTTTCCGACTCGATGCTGCTGCGGTGGGGCAGGAGCTCCTCCTCCAGCCCCATGATGAAGACGTTCGGGAACTCCAGCCCCTTGGACGCGTGCAGCGTCATCAGCTGGACCCGGTCGCTGTCGTCCTCTTCCTCCTGCCGGTCCAGGATGTCGCGCAGAACCAGGCGGCTTACGGCTTCCTCCAGTGTCTGTTCCGTGTCCCCGTCATCCTCCGTCGGCTCCATCTGCTCGATGGAATCCAGCAGGTACCAGACGTTCTCCATGCGTTTCTGCGCCTGCTTGGCGCTGGAGGCGTTCTGGTGCAGCCACTCCTCGTATTCCACGTCCGTGAACATCCGGCGGATCACGCCCAGGGTGTCGTCCTCGTTCTCCAGCCGATGGCGGACGTCGTGCAGGAAGTGCGTGAACCGCAGCAGTTTGTCCAGGGCGCGCCCCTGGATATGGCTTTCGGCGCCGACCTCGTCCAGGGAGCGGGTCAGGCTCATGCTGCGTTGGCGGGCGTAGCCGGTGAGCTGTTCCAGGGTACGCGGGCCTATTTCGCGCCGGGGCACGTTGACCACGCGCAGGAAGGCCACGTCGTCGTCCGGGTTGGTGAGCAGACGCAGGTACGCCATGGCGTCCTTGATCTCGTTGCGCGCGAAGAAGGAGGTGCCCCCGGAGATCTTGTAGGGAACCTGGTAGGCCTGGAGCTTGATCTCCAGCAGCTTCGACTGGTGGTTGCCCCGGTAAAGAACGGCGAAATCCCGGTATTCCGAGCGGCTCCGGAGTCGCTGGTCCAGGATCTCGGAGGCGATGCGTTCGGCTTCGCCCTCCTCATTGCGGCAGCGCAGAACGCGGATGGGGTCGCCCACGCCCAGTTCGCTCCACAGGGCCTTGTCGAACACGTGCGGGTTGTTGGCGATGACGGTGTTGGCGGTGCTCAGGATGCGCCGCATGGAGCGGTAGTTCTGCTCCAGCTTGACGATCTTCAGTGACGGGAAGTCCTCCTTGAGCTGGGCCAGGTTCTCCGGCCGCGCGCCGCGCCAGGCGTAGATGGACTGGTCGTCGTCGCCCACCACGGTCAGGCCCTGGCGATGGCCCACCAGCATGCGCACCAGTTCGTACTGGCTCAGGTTGGTGTCCTGGTATTCATCCACCAGCAGGTAGCGGATGCGGCGCTGCCACTTCTGAAGCACCTCCTCGTGATTGCGGAACAGCAATACGGGCAGCAGGATCAGGTCGTCGAAGTCCAGGGCGTTGTAGGCCTTCAGGTAGTCCGCGTAATGCTGGTAGATGACCGCGAAGCGTTCCTCGCGGGCGTCATTGGCCCGGCTCAGCGCCTGGTCCGGCAGCAGCATGGCGTTCTTCCAGCTGGAAATCGTCGCCTGCAGGTCACCGATTTCGAGACCGGTGTCCGCGGCGTGTTCGGCCAGAAGGTCGCGCAACAGCGCACGCGCATCCTCGGCGTCGAAGATTGAGAAGCCGGGGTGATAGCCCACCGCGTCGTGTTCCTCACGCAGGATGGTCAGCCCCAGATTATGGAAGGTGGCCACGGTCAGCCCCCGAGCCGCACGGCGGTCCACCAGCTTACCCACGCGCTCCTTCATCTCGCGCGCCGCCTTGTTGGTGAACGTGACGGCGGCAATGTGGCGCCCGGGGTAACCCGCGTACTCAATCAGGTGGGCGATCTTGCGCGTGATCACGCTGGTCTTGCCGCTGCCGGCGCCGGCGAGCACCAGAAGGGGGCCATCAAGATAGCGTACGGCTTCGCGCTGGCGGGGATTGAGATCGGCCACAGGTTACCTCCGAGTAGCGCTCGATTGTAGCATCAGGCGCCCAGCCAGACATCGAGAAAGAGCATGATCACCAGCCCGAGTGAAAGCCCGACCGTTGCCCGGCTCTGGTAGCCGCTGCGGTGGGATTCAGGGATGATTTCATGGCTGATGACGTACAGCATCGCGCCTGCCGCAAAGGCCAGCCCCCAGGGCAGCAGCGTCTGGGAGAGGCTGATGACACCGGCGCCCGCGAGACCGCCCAGTGGCTCCACCAGTCCTGTCAAAGCAGCGATCCCCCAGGAGCGCCAGCGTGAATAGCCTTCGGCCAGCAGTGCAACGGCCACGGCCAGGCCCTCGGGCATGTTCTGGAGCCCGATCCCAATGGCCAGCGGCATGCCGCCGCTGAGGCCTTCAGCCCCGAAACTCACCCCCACGGCCAGTCCCTCGGGGACGTTGTGCAGGGTGATGGCGATGATGAACAGCCAGAGGCGCCGCAGTGAGGCCGCATCAGGGCCTTCGCGGCCGGAGGCGAAGTGCTCGTGCGGCAGAACCTCATTAAGCAGTGCAATGGTGCCCATGCCGACCAGGATGGATGCGCACGCAATCAGTGCGGCAATGGCGTCGCCGCCGAATTCGGCTCTGGCTGCATCGAGGGCGGGAATGATCAGGGAGAAGAAGGACGCGGCAAGCATGACGCCCGCAGCAAATCCCAGGGCCAGATTCCGGAAGGCCGGCCCCGGTGTCCGGCCGACGAAAACCGGGATCGCTCCCACAGCGGTCAGAAGGCCTGCAATGAGGCTGCCCATAAACCCGAGAAGCACGGGGGAAAGGTTGCTCAGCATGCTGGTACGTTGCTCTCTCTGGTCAGTGGGCGAAAGCGCTGAGGATGACGCTCTCGGCGCATCGGTTCAAGGCTGCCAGTCTTTGATGCGTTGACACCGTTGGTTGATCAGTAAAGGGCCCAGTGGTCTAATAGCGGAACGGGTGCCGCCAGGCCCCGCAGGGAAATGATCCATTACGGACAAGGAGATGTTCATGGGCAAGCCAGCCGCCACCCTCGGCGACTTTCACACCTGTCCCCAGTTTGATGGCCCCAAGCCCCATGTGGGTGGTCCCGCCGTGGAAGGCTCACCGAATGTTGTGATCGGGGGACGCCCGGCCGTTCGTCAGGGGGATAAGGCCGTCTGTGTGGGACCTCCGGACACGGTCAGCGAGGGCTCGCCGACCGTTTTCATCAACGGCAGACCGGCCGCCACCGTCGGCTGTGCCACAGCCCATGGCGGCAAGCTGGTGGTCGGTAACCCGACCGTACTGATCGGCTGAGGCTGGTACCGCCGGCCTCAGCCGTAACGACCGGTGATGTAGTCCTCGGTTTTCTGTTCACGCGGGTTGGTGAACAGGGTATCCGTGTCGTTGAACTCCACGATCTCGCCCATGTGGAAAAAGGCGGTGTAACCGGCTACTCGGGCAGCCTGTTGCAGGTTGTGGGTGACGATGGCAATGGTGTAGCGATCCTTCAGCTCATCGATCAGCTCTTCGATGGTCGCCGTGGCCAACGGATCCAGGGACGAGGCCGGCTCGTCCATCAGGATGACCTCAGGGTTCACCGCAATGGCCCGGGCGATGCACAGCCGCTGCTGCTGACCACCTGAAAGGGCGGTGCCGGGGGTCTGGAGCCGGTCCGAGACTTCGTGCCAGAGTCCGGCGCGCTTGAGCGAGTGCTCAACGAGGTCATCCAGGTCCCGGCGGCTGTTCACAGTGCCGTGCAGTCGGGGGGCGTAGGCGATGTTCTCGTAGATGCTCTTGGGGAAGGGGTTGGGCTTCTGGAACACCATGCCCACATTGCTGCGCAGCTGCACCACGTCCACGTCCGGATCGTAGATGTCCTCGCCATCCAGTGTGATCTGGCCCCGGACCCGCACACTGGGGATGAGATCGTTCATGCGGTTGATGCAGCGCAGGAACGAGCTCTTACCGCAGCCCGACGGGCCGATCAGCGCTGTTACCTCGCGTTCATGGATATCCAGATTGAGGCCGTGCAGCGCCTGGGTATTGCCATACCAGAGGTTCACATCCTCAGCTTTCACTTTCACATTCTTTTCCGCGGTTCCAGCGGTCGAGGCCGGTTCGCTGGTGTCGGTCTGCCCGGTCATAGGAGTTACTGATTCCGTGCTTGTGGTTTCAGGGAATTCGGTTGTGGCTTCAGAGTACATACGCACCTCGTATAGCGCTACCAGCGGCGCTCGAATTTGCGCCGCATGAAAACGGCGGTGGCATTGAGGGTGAGCAGGACCGCCAGCAGCACCATGATGCCGGCGGCGGTTTTCTCGACATAGGCCTGCTGGGGCTCCGAGGCCCAGGTGAAGACCTGCGCCGGCAGCACCGTTGCGGACTCAAAGATGCCGGAGGGCGCCTCCGGAATATAGGCGATCATGCCCACGATGATCAGCGGCGCGGTCTCGCCCATGGCCTGGGCCAGCCCGATGATGGTGCCGGTCAGGATCCCCGGCAGCGAGGAGGGCAGCACGTGGTCGCGCACTACCTGCCAGCGGGAGCAGCCCATGGCGAAGGCGCCCTGGCGGATCGGGTCCGGCACCGCCCGCAGCGCCGCCCGGGTGCTGATGATGATGATGGGCAGCGTCATCAGCCCCAGGGTCAGGCCACCGGCCAGGGCCGAGGAGCGGGGCACGCCGAAGAAGTTGATGAAAAGCGCCAGACCCAGCAGGCCGAAGATGATCGACGGCACCGCCGCCAGATTGTTGATGTTGACCTCGATGGTCTGGGTCAGCTTGTTGTCCGGGGCGAACTCCTCCAGGTAAACGGCGGACATGACGCCAATGGGAAAGGCGAACACGAGGGTGATGCCAAGCACATAGAGTGTGCCCACCGCCGCCGAAAAGATGCCCGCCAGTTCCGGCAACTTGGAATCGCCGGTCGTGAAGAAGCGGGTGTTGAATGCGCTCTGGATACGGCCGCTGTCAGCCAGGGCATCCACCTGTTGGCGGAGTTCCGCCGGCAGGTCATGGCCGTGTTTCAGGTACTGGTCGATCTCGGCCTTGACCGGCACCCAGCGCTGGTCGGTGGTGCCCATCAGGTCCGGGTTATCCTCCATCTCCAGGGGAATGGAGCGGGTCGCGCCACGGGAAGCGATGTCCCGCATGTCACTGTCCAGCGCGAACTGGCCCAGGCGGGCTGAGCGGTCGTTGTACTCCAGGGTCACCTGGACCTGGTGCTGCCAGAAGGCCGTGTACCCTTGGCTGATGATGTCGGTAAAGAACGCCACGATGATGGCGAACGCGATCCCCACCGCACCAATGCAGTACGCCTTGAAGCGCTTCTCGGCGCGGTAGCGGCGGCGGATGTGCGGGTCGTTGGCGGAGCCGGTCAGTCTGCGCGTGCTCATGTCTTGGTTCGCTCAGTCGTATTGTTGCTTGAAGCGCCGCACCATCACTGTGGAGATGATGTTCAGCGTCAGGGTCACAATGAACAGCACCAGCCCCAGCGCGAACGCGGACAGCGTCTGCGGGCTGTCGAAGGACTGGTCCCCGGTCAGGGAGTAGACGATGTTCACGGTCACCGTTGTCATGTCCTCCAGCGGGTTCCAGGTCAGGTTGGGGCGCACGCCAGCGGCCATCACCACGATCATGGTCTCCCCCAGCGCCCGCGAGACGCCCAGCAGGAACGCCGAGATCACGCCCGGAAGGGCCGCCGGCACCACCACATTGCGGATGGTTTCCGATCGGGTGGTGCCCAGGGCGAAGGCGCCCTCACGCAGGCTCTGGGGAATGCTGTTGATCACGTCATCCGACAGTGACGAGATGAAGGGAATGATCATGATGCCCATGACGATGCCGGGCGACAGGATGTTGCTGTACGAGGCGTCCAGGCCGAAGAATCCGGCAATGTCCACGACAATGGGTGTGACCGTGATGGCGGCGAAGAAGCCGTAGACCACGGTCGGGATGCCGGCGAGGATCTCAAGGATCGGCTTGACCACGCCCCGGGTCTTGAGGGAGGCATACTCGGACATGAAGATGGCCGACAGCAGCCCGATGGGCAGCGCCACGGCCATGGCGATGGCGGTGACCATGAAGGTGCCCGCGAACAGCGGGACCGAGCCGAACACGCCGCCTCCGCCCTCGCTGACCTCATCGCCGCGACCGGCTGCTTCCAGGAAGGAATCCCCCGGCGACCAGACCGTTCCGGTGATGAACTCCCAGACGCTCACTTCCCGGAAGAAGCGCATGGCCTCGAAGATGACCGACAGGACAATGGCGAGGGTGGTCATGATGGAAATCAGGGCCGCGCCCAGCAGGAGCCAGCGGATCAGCCGGTCGAGGGTGTTGCGGGCGCGCAGGGTCGGCCGGATAGCCATGAGCCCGTAAGCGAAACCGGCTGCCGCCGTGATCAGCGTCATGGCGAGCACCAGCTCCGAGGGCAGGGCGATCCAGCCGAGAAGATTGAGCAGGGAAGCGGCAAAGGCCACCCCGATGGCGGGCACCGCCATGGAGACCACTGAGTACCAGCCATACTGCTGCGGCCTTGAATGCAGCCGTGTGCCGTCGGCCTGGGTTGCCATTGCCTTGCGCCGGCCCAGGAAGAAGCCGGCGTAGCCCAGCGGGATCAGCCCCGCGAGCAGGATCAGCGTGGTTTCACCTACGCTCACTGTTGCCTCCCTTTTCTGCAAAGAAAAACCCGGCTGACCGCCATGGGCGGAGCAGCCGGGAAGGGCTTCTCGGTTACTTCGTCAGATCGCTGCGCTTGAGGTTGACCCGCTCAGCGACACGCTCCTGCCACTTGCGACGGGCCTTTTCAGGCAGCGGAATCAGACCTTCCTCGACCAGCAGACCATCCGGGCCGATCATCAGATCATCCATGAAGAGACTGACGTAGCCATCGATGCCGGAGACCACATCGCCCTCGTGGGCCTTCTTGATGTAGAACCAGAGGCTGCGGGCCACAGGGTAGGTTTCCGTGGAGATATTCTCCGTGGTGGGTTCCACGCCATCGATGCTGGCGGCCTTCACACTGTCGCGGTTCTCCTCCAGGAAGCCGTAGCCGAAAATGCCGAAGGCGCTGCGGTTCTCCTGGATGCGCTTGATGATCAGGTTGTCATTCTCGCCGGAGTCCACATAGGCGCCGTCAGAGCGTACGTCGGTGTACTCACCGGGGTAGCCGGCTTCCTCGCTGACCGATGCCATCACCAGTTCCTCGAAGGCATCCCGTGTACCGGAAGTGGTCGGTGGACCCAGGATCTCGATCTCGCGGTCCGGCAGGCTGGAATCGATGTCGCTCCAGTTGTCATAGGGGTTCTCGACCAGGTCACCGTTCTTTGGCACCTCAGCGGCCACGGCCAGCAGGATCTGTTCGCGGGTCAGGTTGAGGTCGTCGTTCTCCGCGCTCTGCGCAAAGACAATGCCATCGGAGCCAATCATGGCCTCGGTGATGTTCTCAACGCCGTTCTCCTGGCAGCGGTCGAACTCGCTGGGCTTCATCCGCCGGGAGGCGTTGGTGATGTCCGGCGTGCCGGCGCCGATGCCCTCGCAGAAGAGCCGGAGGCCGCCACCGGAGCCGGTGGACTCGATGGTGGGGGTGGGATTTCTGGACGTTGCGCCAAATTCCTCAACCACATAGCTGGCAAAGGGGTAGACGGTGCTGGAGCCCACGATCCGGATCTGATCGCGTTCCTGGGCGACCGAGACCGTGCTGGCGCTCATCAGCGCCGCCATGGCGATGGCGGATTTCTTCCAGGTCTTCATGGATACACTCCTCAGGTTGACCCACCTCATCGTTACATCAACGAGTCTACGGGGGGTGTGTGACAGTTTTATGACAACGGTGAAAGAAAAGGTCCGGATGGGACCGGGTCTGGAAACCGCCCCGGCGGGGTGCCGAAGCGGCTTCCGGTGGGAGATCAGAAGCTGAAGATGGCGCCGACCATGACGTTATCGCCTTCGTCGTTCTCTCTGTCGTACCAGCCGGCTTCGGCCCACAGGCTCAGCGGCTCGTAGAGCTGGTGTGAAACGCCGAGGGTGAACTCGTCGCGTTCCTTAACGGTGGTTTCATCGTCCGGCGAAACCCGCTGGGCGGCGCCGTAGTATTCGGTGCGCCCCTGGGTGAAGGTGCCGCGCAGGGCGGTGAAGGTGGTCTCGTCGCCGGCGGGGTCGTTATCCAGATTCTCCTGAATGGAGTACTTGGCGCCGAACTCGAGCTGGCCGATGCCGTAGATGCCGGATACACCGTAGGTGTTCTCGCCGACGTAAATGTCGTTGCCTATGGCACTGCCGTCGCTGTATTCATCAGTGGAGTCTGCCTTCCGGTCATCATAACCGGCATACAGCCCCCAGCTATCCCCGGTGTAGCCACCCGCGATGGAGAGGCCCACCTCGTTGCTGTCCTCGTTAGCGGGGCCTTCATCACGCCCCTGGATCCGCGCCTGGGTGCGGAAGCTGAAGCCATTCCAGTCCGGGCTGTAGTAGGCGATCTGGTTGTTTTCGCCGGCGAAGGCTTCATCGGAAATCTCGGCGTCTTCCGCTACTTCGGTGGCATCGATGATCAGGTCCTCATAGACGCTGTCGAAGTTGCCGGCCTGGACCTTGCCGAAGTCGCCCTTCACACCCAGGAAAGCGCTGTCCTGATTGTCGAGCCCACCGCCGTTGTCGTCACTGCTGTATTCCAGTTCGACCTGGCCAAAGGCGGTCACAGCGTTGCTGACACGGGTCTCGAAGGCAAAACCAAGAGTGGAGTCCTCATCGTCCAGCTCGGTGGAGGCGTCTCCGTCTTCGTTCTTTTCGGAGATCACCTTGGGCTCCACGGTGCCGTAGAGGTTGAAGGTGGTGTTCTCCGCCAGGCTGAGCCCTTCATCCGCGGTGAACTCCAGGGCCTGGGCGCCTGGGGCGGCCAGGGTCGCGGCGATGGCGGCGGAGAGAAGTTGTTTTCTGGTCATGGTGTGCTCCTTTGGTTTGCGTAATGCCAGATTAATTGTGATCCAGCTCTGAATGTCTGTCATTGGGTTCCATCAAAACTTTCTAATGGAAGTAAACCGTTGCCCTGCGGGCTTCCCGCGAGCGTCTGGCGACGAGTCTATGGAGAGGGTATGACACTTTCGTGACATTGAGGAAAGGAATTGCTCCGTTCCGGAAGGGATTTGTGGGACCTGTACCTGAGTGCCCGCATCGCTATAATGGCCACCGGACTTCAAACCCACCGGATACGGTTCCCCATGAGCTCAATCAATCAGGCCATTGCCAATGAACTGGGCATCAGCCAGCGCCAGGTGGATGCCACCGTGGCCCTGCTGGACGAGGGCGCGACGGTTCCCTTCATCGCCCGTTACCGCAAGGAAATCACCGGTTCGCTGGATGACAGCCAGCTGCGCCAGCTCGATGAGCGGTTGCGTTACCGCCGGGAGATGGAGGACAGGCGCGCCACCATCATTGAGACCATCCGGGAGCAGGGCCAGCTGACCGACGAACTGCTGGCCAGCCTCAATACGGCGGACACCAAGGGCCGGCTGGAGGATCTCTACCTGCCCTACAAGCCCAAGCGCCGCACCAAGGGCCAGATTGCCCGGGAGGCGGGGCTGGAACCGCTCGCGGACGCGCTTTTTGATGACCCGGGTCAGGATCCGGAAGTGCTGGCCGGCGACTACCTCAACACTGAGGCGGGTATTGAGGATGCGAAGGCGGCGCTGGATGGCGCCCGTTACATCCTGATGGAGCGTTTTGCCGAGGACGCGGACCTGCTGGCGCGCCTGCGTGACTTCCTGTGGCAGGACGGCCAGCTGCGGGTGCAGGTGGTCAGTGGCAAGGAAGAGGAAGGCGCGCGCTTCCGGGATTACTTCGATCACCGGGAACCGCTGAAGAAAGTGCCCTCACACCGCGCCCTGGCCATCTTCCGGGGCCGCAACGAGGGCGTTCTGCAGTACAGCATCGAGGTGGGCGACCCGGAGGCGGACAGCCGCGCGCCGCATCCGGCCGAGGGCATGATCGCCTCCCACTGGGGCATCCGCAATGAAGGCCGTCCTGCCGACCGCTGGCTGGGCGAGGTGGTGCGCTGGACCTGGCGGGTCAAGCTCAGCACCCACCTGGAAACCGACCTCATGGGCAGCCTGCGTGAGCGGGCGGAATCAGAGGCCATCCAGGTGTTCGCCAGCAACCTCAAGGACCTGCTCATGGCCGCGCCCGCCGGCAAGACCGCGACGATCGGCCTGGATCCGGGGCTGCGTACCGGGGTGAAGGTGGCGGTCGTGGACGGCACCGGCCGATTTCTCGATCAGGGGAGCATTCACCCGCACGCGCCCCGGAACCAGTGGGACCAGTCCATCGAGCAGCTCGCCGGCTGGTGCCGCCAGCACGGTGTGGGGTTGATCGCCATCGGAAACGGCACCGCTTCACGGGAGACGGACCGGCTGGTCGGGGATCTCATCAAACGCTATCCGGAGCTGGGCGTGACCCGGGTCATGGTCAACGAAGCCGGCGCCTCGGTCTACTCGGCATCCGAGTACGCCTCCCGGGAGCTGCCGGACCTGGACGTGACCATCCGGGGCGCGGTCTCCATTGCCCGGCGCCTGCAGGATCCTCTTGCAGAGCTGGTCAAGATTGAGCCCAAGTCCATTGGCGTGGGCCAGTACCAGCACGATGTCTCCCAGGTACAGCTGGCGCGCACCCTGGACGCGGTGATCGAGGACTGTGTGAACGCCGTGGGTGTGGACCTCAACACCGCGTCCGTGCCGCTGCTGACCCGGGTGGCGGGGCTGAACACGGGCATTGCGGAGAATATCATCCGCCACCGCGAACAGAAGGGCATGTTCCGCAGCCGCCGGGAACTGATGGAGGTCAGCCGGCTGGGGGAAAAGACCTTCGAACAGGCTGCCGGTTTCCTGCGCATCATGGATGGAGAGAACCCTCTGGACGCCTCGGCAGTGCACCCGGAGGCCTACGGCTTCGTTGAGGCCCTGGCGAAGAAGGAGGGCCGTTCCCTGGGCGCGATTATCGGTGATCACGCATTCACCCGCAGTCAGGACCCTGCCAGACTCGCGGATGAGCGCTTTGGTGAGCCCACGGTCCGCGACATCCTGAATGAGCTGGAAAAGCCCGGCCGGGATCCGCGCCCGGAGTTCGAATACGCGCAGTTCCGCGAGGGCGTGGAGACGCTGGCGGACCTGGAGCCCGGCATGAAGCTGGAAGGCAACGTGACCAATGTGACCCACTTCGGGGCCTTCGTGGACATCGGCGTCCACCAGGACGGGCTGGTGCACATCTCCGCGCTGTCCAATGAGTTCGTTAAGGACCCGCGGGATGTGGTCCGTGCCGGGGACGTGGTGACCGTGAAAGTGCTGTCCGTGGACCAGGAGCGCAAGCGCATTGAGCTGACCATGCGCATGGGTGATGAGCCCGGGCAGGCCACCCAGGGCAGCGCCAAGCCGAAAAATGCCGGCAAGGGTGAACCCGCCGGGAAAGGGCCGCGTAACAGCTCCGGCGGTCGCGGGTCGAAACCGAAGAAGCCGGAAGCCGGTGGCGCCATGGCGGATGCCTTTGCCCGCGCCCGCCAGTCCGACAAACAGCATTAACCGGGAGTATTGCATGGGGGAACGCCGTTTCAGGGCCCTGGAGTCGATTGCCGGCGGTGACTGGCCGGGATTCCGCAAGGGGCTGGAGAAGGAGGGGCTGCGGGTGGATCCGGAGGGGGCCATCGCGCGGACACCGCATCCGGAAGCTCTGGGTTCCGCTCTCACCAATCCGGCGATCACCACGGACTATTCCGAGTCCCTGCTGGAGCTGGTCACGCCTGTCTGTGAGTCCACCGCTGAACTGATGGCGGCCATCGAGGGCATCCATGCCTATGTTCACCGCCATCTGGGAGAAGAAACCCTCTGGCCCCTGAGCATGCCCTGCCGGCTGGATGGCGAGCAGAGCATCCCCATCGCGCACTACGGCACCTCCAACATCGGCATGCTCAAGACCGTCTATCGCCGTGGTCTGGCCTGGCGCTACGGGCGCATCATGCAGAGCATTGCCGGCACCCACTACAACTTCTCGCTGCCGGATGCATTCTGGCGGCAGTGGCAGCAGCAGCTGGGCGATCCGGGCCCGCTGGCGGACTTCCGTACCCAGCAGTACTTCTGGCTGATCCGCAATTTCCGCCGCCAGAGCTGGCTGCTGATGTACCTGTTCGGCGCCTCGCCGGCGCTGGACACCAGTTTCATGAACGGCAGCCGTTCCGGCCTGGCGCCACTCGGTGACCGCACCCTCTTCCAGCAGGGTGCGACTTCCCTGCGCATGAGCGATCTGGGCTACAACAACCAGGCCCAATCCTCGCTGGACATCTGTTTCAACCGGCTGGAGACCTACACCGATACCCTGGAAAACGCCATCCACACGACCTGGCCTCCGTATCAGGAGATCGGCCTGTTCCGGGATGGCGAACGCATCCAGATCAATGACAGTGTGCTGCAGATCGAGAACGAGTACTACAGCGCCATCCGTCCCAAGCGTACCACCGAATCCGGCGAGAAACCGCTGCATGCCCTTCAGGAGCGGGGCGTGGAATACGTGGAGGTGCGCTGCCTCGACCTCGATCCGTTCTCGGCGGTGGGGGTTAACGAGGACCAGCTGGACTTCATGGACCTGTTCCTTCTGCATTGCCTGGTCAGCGACAGCCCGCTGATCGACGACAATGAATGTGAAAGCCTGGACAACGCCTTCCAGGACGTGGTTCGTCACGGGCGTGATCCGGATGCCCGGTTCTGTTTCGGTGCTGGTGCGGAACCGCTGGCGCAGGCAGGGCACCGGATCCTGGATCAGATGGGGGAGCTGGCGGCGGTGCTGCCGGGGGCTGAGCGCTACCAGGCGGTTCTGGCCACCATGCGGGCCCGGCTGGACGACCCCGCCCAGACACCCTCGGGCCGTCTGCTCAGTGAGCTGGGTGAGGGCCGGGAGCTGGTGGACTGGGGGCTGGCAAAGGCCTCCGCGCAGCAGGCGCAGGTCCGCGCTCAGGCTACGGATGACTGGGATGCACACCTGGCCGAACAGGCCCGCCAGTCACTGGCGGATCAGAAAGCGGTGGAGGACGCCGAGAGCGAGGACTTCGAGACCTTTCTGGCCCGCTATCTGGCGGAATGAGGGCTGCCCTGTGAACGCTGTCCGCCCTGAGGGTGGCAGTGGCGCACAGTTCCTGAATGTTCAGTTGTTGGACACTGATCCGGCTGTTACCGTCTGTTGCAGAAGGTAACGGAACGTTATCGGTGGCCGAAACCGCATCCGGAGGAACAGGGTCATGGCCAGGAGTGGGGAGCTGGGCTGGGACCTGGAATCGCTGAACAAGGCCTATGACCATGGCTATATGGCGGCGTCCGTTCACATGGAGCCGTCACGCTGCCCCTACTGGACGGATGTGATCCGCGCCGCGTGGGAGGCGGGCTGGGAGGATGGTCACCTGGCCTGCACGATGAAACCGGGCAACAGCACTTCCCGTACCGGGCCGGAGGGCAATGGCTCATCCTCACTGGACCCGTTATTTTCTTCACTATCGGCCTGAGCCTCTTCAGGTTTCTGCTTCAGGGCCGGGATCTCACTGACAAGCCGTTCGTTTACCGCGTTGCGGATATCCGAGCGCAGCGTGTCCTGGCCCTCCGCACTGCGCAGCTCATCCACCGACCGGTCACTTATCAGTATCACCACCTCATGGCGTAGCCAGGGCGTGTGCGCTTCAGCTTTTTTACGCGCCTGTGCCTCATGGAAACGCAGCGTCACTTTTGCCTTGGCGTAACTGCCCGCCTGATCCGGGTCCCCGATGTTGACTACGAAGGCGGGCGACAGTTCCAGGTAGGTGGATGGCGGGCCGTCATCGCCTCCGCCACCCGCGGCGAGTGCGAGGGGTGCGGTGAGAGCCAGCAGTAACAGGGTGAATTGACGCATGAAGGATGCTGTCCGTGATTGTGGGTGATAACTTACACCCCATTGTAGGCGGCCGGGTGCGGTTGTGCATCCGGCCCGAAGGAACGTCACAGGAGTAGGCATGCGATTCAACCGGATTGTTTTCACCCTGATTGCACTGGCCTGTGTGGCGGTGCTGGGGGTGGCGCTTTACATGGAGCACATGATGGGCCTGGAACCCTGCCCGCTGTGCATGCTCCAGCGTATGGCCTTTGTGGGGGTGGGGGTGGTGGCGCTGCTGGCGGCCCTGATTGGCCCCTCCGGCCCGGGGGTGCGCCTGGGTGGCGGTCTGATGATGATCCCGGCGCTGGCCGGCCTGGGCCTGGCCGGGCGCCAGCTCTGGCTCCAGAACCTGCCCGCCGACCAGGTGCCGCCCTGTGGCCCGGGCTATGACTACCTGCGTGAGACCTTCCCGCTCACGGAGGTGGTCTGGATGGCACTGGAGGGCGACGGCAGCTGTGCGGAGATCCAGTGGCAGTTCCTGGGGCTGAGCATTCCCGGCTGGAGTTTTGTGCTTTTCGCGCTTGCCGCGCTGGCGGGAGTCGGCCTGCTGGTGGTTGGCAAAGGGCGGCGGCACGGGTTGCTGGACTGACGATGTTCCGGTAATTTGAAAGCGCACATGGTGTTGAAGAACAACATTAAGGGAACCTGACAGGGTTCCGGAAACACCTGATCCTTTGATGGGAGGGGACTATGCTGGAAGACTGCCGGAATGCCCGGGAGCGGTGGGGCGGTGTCACTGAGCTGGTTGACCGCTGGCTGCAGGCTCGCCAGCAGCTGATCGTCCAGTATTGTGGGCTCAGCAACAACCCGGATTTCAGCCGGACCGAGCCGCTTCATGAACAGCTGTCATCGCTGTGTGAACAGCTTCTGGATTATGTGTCCGCAGGTCATTTCGAGGTCTACGAGCAGCTCATGAATGAGGCCCGGGAATTCGATGACGGCGGTATCGAGGTGGCCAACCGGGTCTATCCGAAGATCAGCAAAACCACCCAGGAGATGCTGGCCTTCAACGATCTGCTTGAGGTGAGCGAGAAAAGCGAGGAGGACATGCGCGCCATGTATGCCCGTGTCTCACGCCTCGGTGAGATCATGGAGGAGCGCTTCGAGCTGGAGGATCTGCTGATCGAGAACCTCCATAACGCGCATGCCGATCAGGTGGCCTGACCTGGCCCCTACTGGACCTCGATCAGCTCCACGTCAAAGATCAGTGCCTGGTTGGGGCCGATCGAGGGCGGGCCATTCTCGCCATAGGCCAGTTGCGGTGGAATGTAGAACCGATAGCGGTCGCCCTCGTTCATCAGCTGGAGCCCTTCCGTCCAGCCCGGGATGACCTGCTGCAGGCCGAAAGTGGCGGGCTCGCCGCGTTCCCGGGAGCTGTCGAAGACGGTGCCGTCGATCAGTTCGCCGGTATAGTGGACCGTGACACGATCGTCCTCGGCCGGTGACTCACCATCCCCTTCCTCGATCACTTCGTACTGGAGCCCCGAGTCGGTGGTCTTCACACCATCCCGCTGGCGGTTCTTCTCCAGAAACGCTCTGGAGGCGGCCAGGTTCTCCTCGGCATCACCGCCGCCGCTGCTCTTGCTCTGCTGGCCGGAGGTGTTGCCGGTGGCTTCATCCCGCAGGCGCTTCTGGTAGTTGCTGACGGCCTTCTGGATCTGCTCGTCGGAGAGCCGGGGCTCGTTGCCTTCCATACTGTCACGGACACCGGCCATGAAGGCATCGCTGTTGAGGTCCTGCATATCCTGCTGGATGCGGTCGGCAAAAAGCTTGCCCATGGCATAACCGAGCCGCTGGTCCTCGGACTCCAGGCTTACATCGGATTCGGCACTGCAGCCGACCGCCAGCATCAGGCAGGCGCCGGCGATGGTGCTGCGTTGCAGCGCGAGGGAAGTGCGTCGCGTCATGATGGTTCTCCATTGGCTTCCTTGATCTCCCCCCACAGTTCAACCAGCGATGCGGCAGTGGCCGGGTCGAGCCCCGGGAGGAGGCTGCCCAGATTATGGCGGGCCAGGGCCGTGCGCGAAAGGCCCGACTGCGTGACGGATCCGTCATCCACGAGGCGCTGCCACCACCAGGCCAGCTCCACCTGTTCGGCCTTCAGCTCCGCCTGCTTGACGGTGTCGCGCAGTGGGGCCGTGGTGCCATTGCCCCTGGGCAGGTTCATCCGCAGGGCGCGCAGGTCGGCGGTGACATCGGTGCGCCACTGGTGGATGCCCTCGGGCTCGGTTTGCGGGGCTTGGCGACCGCGGGCGGCACAGAACAGCGCCACCAGGAGTGGGGTCACCGCCAGACCCTGGTTCTGGGCCTCAAGGCACTGGTATGCGAATCCGTCGTGACGCCATAGGGTCAGCACGTACTGCCAGAGTGGATTGTCCAGTGACAGATTGTCGGGGGGCTCCTGCCGTGGCATGGGGTCTTTCCTGTAGAATGCCGCCATGATCGCATTCAATAACCTGACACTTCAGCGCGGCGGCCAGTGGCTGCTTGAGGACTGCTCCGCCACCATCCAGCCTGGGCAGCGGGTTGCCCTCATTGGTGGCAATGGTGCCGGCAAGTCCAGTCTCTTTCAAATGATCCTGGGGGAACTGGCACCGGAAAACGGCGAGATCCAGGTCCCCGGCGGCTGCCGCATCGCCCACATGGCCCAGGAGGTGGGTGGCAGCCAGCGCACGGCACGGGACTTTGTGCTGGATGGCCACGCCGAGCTGCGGCAGCTTGAGGAACGTCTGGCCCGGGCCGAGGCCAGTGGCGACGAAAACGAGATGGTCCGTGTCCATGGTGAACTGGACAATCTCAAGGCCTGGGACGCCCCGCGCCAGGCGGAGGCCCTGCTGCGGGGGCTGGCCTTTACGGATGATGACATGGACCGCCCGGTGGACAGCTTCTCCGGCGGCTGGCGCATCCGGCTGAACCTGGCCCAGGCACTGATGGTGCCTTCGGATCTGCTGTTGCTGGACGAGCCCACCAACCACCTGGACATTGAAGCCTGCTACTGGCTGGAAGGCTGGCTCAAGCAGTACCAGGGCACGCTGCTGTTCATCTCCCACGACCGCGATTTCATGGACCGGGTGGCAACCCATGTCATCCACTTTGAACACCGCAAGCTGTTCTATTACGTGGGCAACTACCACGCCTTTGAACGCCAGCGGGCGGAACGGCTGGCACGCCAGCAGGCGGAGTATGAAAAGCAGCAGAAGCGGGTTGCCGAAATCCAGTCCTTTATCGACCGCTTCCGGGCCCAGGCCAGCAAGGCGAAGCAGGCCCAGAGCCGCATTAAGGCGCTGGAACGCATGGAAACCATCGCACCGGCGCACGTGGATTCCCAGTTCGAGTTCCGCTTCCCGGAGGCGGACAAGGTCTCCAATCCACTGCTGACCGTGCGGGGTGGTGCCGTGGGCTATGACGGAGCGCCGCTGCTCAGTGGCATTCACCTGCACCTGCTGCCGGGCAGCCGTATCGGTCTTCTCGGGGTCAATGGCGCGGGCAAGTCCACGCTGATCAGCATGCTGCGCGGGGCCACACCGCTGCTCAGTGGCGAACGTGTTACCGGGGAACATTTCCGGCCGGGTTATTTTGCCCAGCATCAGCTGGATGAACTGGATCTGGACGCCAGCCCATTCCAGCACCTGCAGCGGCTGACGCCCGAGGCCTCGGATCAGTCCATCCGCAAATTCCTGGGCGGCTTTGGTTTCCGCGGGGATGATGCCCTGGCGAGCATCCGCAACTGCTCCGGGGGTGAGAAGGCCCGTCTGGCACTGGCCATCATCGCCTGGCAGAAGCCCAATGTGCTCTTCCTGGACGAGCCCACCAACCACCTGGACCTGGAGATGCGCCAGGCCCTGACCATGGCGCTGCAGTCGTTCAGCGGTGCCATGGTGCTGGTCTCCCACGATCGCCACCTGCTGCGCAACACGGTGGACACCTTCTGGCGCGTGGCGGACGGTACCGTCACCGAGTTCGACGGCGACCTGGACGAGTACGAACGCTGGCTTGCCGAAGGCGGTGAACGGGCTTCCGGCGGGGACGGAAAGTCTTCAGGTGCCCGGGATGCCGCTCCTCAGCCGGCAGCCAAAGAAAGCGCAGCCGAGCGCCAGGCGCGCAGGAAAGCCGCCGCCGAGCAGCGCCAGAAGATGGCGCCGCTGAAAAAGGAGGTCGAGCGCTGTGAGAAGGAGCTGGAACGCCTTGCGAAGGAGAAATCCGAGGTGGAAGAGGCGCTCGGCGATACCGGCCTGTATGAGGCCGAGCGCAAGGACGAACTGAAGCAGCTCCTGGACCGCCAGGCGGAGCTGGCACGCCGTGAATCCGAGGCCGAGGCGGCCTGGATGGAGGCCAGCGAGTCCCTGGAGTCACTGGAGGCGGACGCCTACTCCTGAATCACCAGGTCGACATCGGCCTGTTTGACCCGCTCCCGCTCGCTCATCAGGTCGGCCCGTGTCAGCGGGTGCGCCTCCAGCCAGTCGGCCGGCAGTGAAAGGGTGATCCGTGCCCCTTTGGCGCTGAGGCTGAATGGTGGCGGCGCGGCGCCGGCACGCCCGTGCTGGAAGAGCACCGCAAGCCGCAGCATCACCGCAAGCCGTTTGATCGGCTGGATCTCGTCCGGGTAGAGGTGTTCGAACAGCGCGTTGTTGAACTTGCGCCTGTGGGTGCGCACCAGGGTTGCCAGCGCCCGCTGGTCGTCCTGCGAGAAACCCGGCAGGTCCGAGTGGGTCATCAGATAGGCGCCATGCTTGTGGTACTGGGTATGGCTGATGGCCAGCCCGATCTCATGCACCCGGCAGGCCCAGCACAGCAGGTTACGGTAGTCGCTGTTCCCGAGTCCCCAGTCCGGGCCGACCTGCTCCAGCGCCCGCGTGGCAGTGGCCTCCACCGCCGCCGCATGATCAAGGTCCACGGAATAGCGCCCCTGAAGAGCCTGGATGGTGCGTTCGCGCACATCCTCATGGTTGTCCCGGCCCAGCAGATCGTAGAGAACCCCTTCACGCAGGGCGCCGTCGGCGAAATTCATGGACTCGATGCCCAGCGATTCAAAGGCGGCATAGAGTATGGCGAAACCGGCCGGGAAAATGCTGCGCCTGTCCTCGCGTACCCCGAGCGAATCCAGCTTTTCCGTGCGGCCAATGTCGATCAGGCGCTTGCGCAGTGACTTCATGGCCTCCCAGGTAACCCCCTCGCGGCTGAGGTTCAGCTCGTTGACCACCCCGATGATGGCCTTGATGGAGCCGGAGGACCCCACGCAGTTGTGCCAGCCGCGCTGGCGGAAACGCTGCTGGATGTTGAGCAGCTCCTGGCGTGCGTGGGTGATGGCTCTGTCCATGCGCTTGCGCGAGATCTTGCCGTCCGGGAAGTAGTCGTTGCGGAAGGACACACAGCCCATGTGCAGGCTTTCCGTCTCGCGCGCCTCGAAGCGTTCGCCGATGATGAACTCGGTGCTGCCGCCGCCGATGTCGATGACCAGCCGGGGGCCGGCGTCATCCGCGAGGGTGTGGGAGACCCCCAGGTAGATGAGGCGGGCTTCCTCGCGCCCGGCTACGATCTCCACCGGGCAGCCCAGGGTCTCCTCGGCCGACTGGATGAAGTGATCGGCGTTACGGGCGGCACGCAGTGCGTTGGTGCCCACCACCCGGACCGATTCCGCGTTCATGCTGCGGATGCGCTGGGCGAAGCGCTGCAGGCAGGCCAGGCCGCGTTCCCTGGCCTCGGCGGAGAGGTAGTTGTCACGGTCCAGTCCGGCACCGAGCTGGACCTTCTCGCCCATTTTCTCAATGGTGCGGATCTCGCCGTGCACCGCCTGGGCCACGACCATGTGGAAGCTGTTGGAGCCAAGGTCCACGGCGGCCAGCAGCCGGGGGGCGTCCTGGGAACTGTGCGGGGAAGTCACCTGTCTTGAAATCCTGCTGAAAGCCCATATATTCTGAACAGCGCCGTGTTCAGGGCTGGTATCTGATCCGGATACTAACCCGCGGAGCGGCCCATGTAACAGAGGGGATCCTCGCGTGTCCCGGTGACAGCCGGTTACGGCGGGCAAATTCCCATTCATACAGCAGCAATTTGGAAGTAGGGCGATGAGCGACAACATTGTGAGCGTGACCGACGGCACCTTCGAAGACGAAGTTCTCAAGTCGGACGTACCGGTTCTTGTGGACTACTGGGCGGAATGGTGCGGGCCCTGCAAGATGATCCATCCGGTTCTCGAAGAGATTGCGGACGAGTACGAGGGCAAGCTCAAGATCGCCAAGCTCAACATCGACGAGAACCAGCAGACGCCGCCGCGCTTCAACATCCGGGGGATCCCGACCCTGATGCTGTTCAAGAACGGCGATGTGGACGCCACCAAGGTGGGTGCACTGTCCAAGTCCCAGCTGACGGCGTTCCTCGACAGCAACCTGTAACGTTTTCGCCCCGGTCTGCCGGGGCGCTGTGATGCACTATGGTGGTTGGTGGACTGATTCTCGCCGGAGGGCGCGGTGAACGGATGGGCGGAGAAGACAAGGGGCTTCTGCGCCTGGACGGGCGCTCCTATGCGGCTCACCTGGCCGACGTTCTGTGTCCGGTGACCTCCGCGGTGGCCATCAGTGCCAACCGCAATGCGGATGCCCACGGGCAGTGGGCGGATACCGTTCTGCCGGATAACGCCTTTGCCGAAGCCGGCCCCCTGGCGGGGCTGGTGGAAGGTCTCCGATGGGCCCGTATGCGTGGATTTCAGGGGCTGGTGGTGACGCCCTGTGATACGCCACGGCTCCCGCCCATATGGGCGGTTCAGATCCTGGAGGCGGCGCGACGGCGCCCCGCCATTCCCTGTCTCTCGGACACCGGTGAGCGGCGACACCCGCTGCACGGCTACTACCCGGTAGCGCTGCTGGGCCGGGTTGAGCGCTATCTCAGTCGTGGCGAACGCCGGGCACTGGAACTGGCGGAACAGCTGGGCGCCGAATGGATGGATTGCAGCGCCATGGTGGAAGGGTTCCTGAACGTGAACGAGCCCGGGGACCAGGCGCGGCTCAGCAGCGAGGCGCGCTCAGAGACCGTCTGAATCCGCCCAGCGCCGGGCCGCCTCGCGGTCACTGGCCTTCTGCTCCACCCAGTCGCTGTTACCCGCCGCGGTGATTTCCTTTTTCCAGAAAGGAGCGCGGGTTTTCAGGTAGTCCATGATGAACTGGCAGGCCTCAAAGGCATCCTGTCGGTGGCGGCTGCTCACCCCCACGAAGACAATCCGCTCTCCGGCCCGGATCTCGCCCACACGGTGCACGATCTCCGTGCGGTGAATGGTCCAGCGTCGGTCGGCCTCGTCCACCACGGCCTGGATGGCGGTTTCGGTCATGCCGGGGTAGTGCTCCAGGAATAGACTCTGGACGCCGCTCTGGTCACCAAGGTCGCGGGCAAGGCCAGTGAAGCTGCAGACCGCGCCGATCGCAGGGGCATCGTCTTCCAGCGCGGCCAGGACGGGCTCGATCGCCAGCGCTTCGCTCTGGATTCGGATCATTTCAGCCTCCGGTGACCGGTGGGAAGAAGGCCACTTCGTCCCCCGGATTCACCGGCGTTTCCTCCCGGGCCATGGCCTGGTTCACGGCCATGAGCACACAGTCGTCGTCCAGCAGTTCGGCCCACTCGTCGCCGCGCTTTTGAAGCTGCTCACGGATATCACGGACACAGGTGATGCCGTCGGCGGGCAGCTGTTCCTCGCTGATCCCCAGGCGTTCGCGCAGACTGGCAAAGAAACGGATTGCAATACTGGATTCAGCCATGGAGAAGCTCCGAAAACGGCAGGAAGGAGACTGGATCACCGACTTCCAGGGTCTGGTGCTCCGGAATGATGGCCAGCCCGTGCGACCAGCAGGCACTGCTGAGGACGCCCGAACTCTGGGTCGGCGCTGATTCAAGCCAGGTGCGGCCCTCGATGGAGCGACAGCGCACCCGCTGGAACTCGCGTCGGCTCTGGGGGCGTTCCACCGCGAATCCTGCGGGCATGGTGCAGGGTCGGGGCATGAGCTCGCCGTCCTCTCCCTGGCAGGCGCGCAGGAAGGGGCGGCCCAGCACCAGGAAGGTCACCAGGACCGCCGCCGGATTGCCGGGCAACCCGAGGACGGGGGTTTCGTTGATATGGCCGAACGCCAGAGGTTTTCCGGGTTTGATGGCCATGCGCCACAGGTCCAGCTCGCCCAGCGCCCGGATGGCATCACGGATGTGATCCTCCTCCCCCACGGAAACGCCGCCGGTGGTGATGATGGCGTCCGCCTGCTCCGCGGCCTGGGCCAGTGTGTCCTGTGTGGCTTCCAGAGTATCCGCCATGGTGTGGAACGGGACGGGCTCCCAGCCGGCGGCGCGCACCAGGGCGGTCAGCATGGGTTGGTTGGAATTGTGGATCTGCCCCGGCGCCAGGGGCTGGCCGGGCGGGATCAGTTCGTCGCCGCTGCTGATGATGGCCACGCGCAGGGGGCGGAAGGTGGTGATCTCCGGAAGTCCGGCGGAGGCGAGCAGCCCCAGATGCCAGGGATCCAGGCGGGTTCCGGCGTTGATCAGGGTCTCGCCGGTATCAATGTCCTGCCCGGCAGGGCGGATGTTCTGGCCGGTGCCGGGAGACTGGAGAAGCCGGACCCGGTCGCCTTCGGTCTCGGTGTTCTCCTGCATGACGACGGTATCCGCCCCCTCGGGAATGGCGGCGCCGGTGAAGATGCGGGCGGCCGTGCCGGCCTCCAGGGGGTGGGGGGCCTGCCCGGCGGGCACGCGCTGGGAAACGGGCAGTGTGCCCGCTTCGGCATCCGCCGCGCGCAGGGCATAGCCGTCCACGGCGCTGTTGTCCGCTGGCGGAACCTGTACCGCTGAAACCGGGCTCTCGGCGAGGATCCGCTGGAGGGCGTCATTCAGGGGCGTGGTCTCGGTACCGGGCAGGACCCGGGCGGCCTTCATCAGTTGTGTCCGGGCCTCATCCACGCTGATCAGTGTGTCCGTGCCCGCCATCAGTTGGCTCCCCGGGCGGCATCAAGGGGAATTTCCCGGTCCAGTCCGCTGAGGTCCCGCTCGGGTTTGCGCTGGACCAGGGCGGAAAAGTTGCAGGGTCGGTGGCGGCTGTCGAGCTGGTCGCGCACGATGCCCTCCCAGGCGGTGCGGCAGGCGCCGGTGGAGCCCGGCATGCAGAAGACCACGGTATGGTTCGCCAGCCCGGCCAGGGCTCGGGACTGGATGGTGCTGTTGCCGATTTCCTGGGCGGAGAGACGGCGGAATTCCTCACCGAAACCCTCGATGGTCTTTTCGAACAGCGGGCCCAGCGATTCCGGCGTGCTGTCACGCTCCTGCAGGCCGGTGCCGCCAGTGATCAGCACGCTCTGGATCTGCGGATCCGCGATCCAGCGGCTGACCAGAGCCCGCATGAGGCAGGTGTCGTCCTGCAGCAGGCGCCGCGCCACGATGTTGTGACCCGCCTCAAGGGCGGCATCCACCAGGAACTGGCCGGAGCTGTCCTCGCTCGGCCCCCGGCTGTCAGAGATGGTCAGGATGGCAAGGTTGAGGGGCGCGAAGTCACTGGCTGATGCCATCGGGTCGGGTCTCCTGTGAGGGTTCCTTGATGCTGCCATGATAAGCGCAGCCGGGGGCTGCACCAATGCCTCCAGTGGGGTAAACGCGGGGGTTTTGCACTGCCGTTGAAAATGGTGTATTTTGACAACTCCTGATTAAGGCAGGCGGGTCGGTGCCCCACCCATCCGCCAATCCCGGAATCTCCGTTCTGACCCTGGTTTCACTGAATCGCCCCGATCGGCAGAACCCGGGCAATCCGGAACTTCGCTTCCCCAGCAGTCTGATAACAACCAACTTCATCCTATCCATCCAGACGTAATCCCAGACAATCTATGAATCTGACCGAACTCAAGAAAAAACCCGTTCCCGAACTCATTGAGGTTGCCCAGGAGATGGGCCTCGAAAACATGGCCCGTTCGCGAAAGCAGGATGTGATCTTCGCGATTCTCAAGAAACACGCCAAAAGCGGTGAGGACATCCACGGCGATGGCGTGCTTGAGATCCTCCAGGACGGGTTCGGGTTTCTGCGGTCCGCCGATTCCTCCTATCTGGCGGGCCCGGACGACATCTATGTCTCGCCCAGCCAGATCCGGCGGTTCAACCTGCGCACCGGGGACTCGATTTCCGGCAAGATCCGGCCTCCGAAAGACGGCGAGCGGTATTTCGCACTGCTCAAGGTCAACGACATCAACTTCGGGAAGGCCGACAACACCCGCCACAAGATCCTGTTCGAGAACCTGACGCCGCTCTTCCCGGAGGAACGGCTGCGGCTGGAAGCCGGCAACGGTTCCACTGAGGACCTGTCGGCGCGGATCCTGGATCTTGTCTCCCCCATCGGCAAAGGCCAGCGTGGCCTGATCGTTTCTCCGCCCAAGGCCGGTAAGACGCTGCTGATGCAGACCATGGCCCAGTCCATTGTGCGCAACTCCCCTGACTGCCACCTGATGGTGCTGCTCATCGATGAGCGCCCGGAGGAGGTCACGGAGATGCAGCGCACGGTGCGCGGCGAGGTTGTGGCCTCCACTTTCGATGAGCCGCCGGCACGCCACGTGCAGGTGGCCGAGATGGTGATCGAGAAGGCCAAGCGCCTGGTTGAGCACAAGAAGGACGTGGTGATCCTGCTGGACTCCATCACCCGTCTCGCCCGGGCCTACAACACCGTGATCCCGTCCTCGGGCAAGGTGCTGACCGGTGGTGTCGACGCCCACGCCCTGGAAAAGCCCAAGCGTTTCTTCGGCGCTGCGCGGAATGTGGAAGAGGGTGGCAGTCTGACCATCATGGCCACGGCCCTGGTGGACACCGGCTCCAAGATGGACGAGGTGATCTACGAGGAGTTCAAGGGCACCGGCAATATGGAGGTGCACCTGGACCGCCGGATCGCCGAGCGCCGCACCTATCCGGCCATCAACGTCCGCCGTTCGGGTACGCGCCGCGAGGATCTGCTGGTCAGCGAGGACGAGCTGCAGCGGGTCTGGATCCTGCGCAAGCTCCTGCACTCGATGGATGACGACGTGGCCGCCGTGGAGTTCCTGATCGACAAGCTGCGGGACACCAAGACCAACGAGGAATTCTTCCAGGCGATGAAGAAACGATAACCCCGCAGGAGCCTTCATGCAGTACCGGGATCTGCGCGATTTCATTGATCAGCTTGAACAGCAGGGCGAACTCAAGCGCATCACCACCGAGGTTGACCCACGGCTGGAGATGACCGAGATCGCCGACCGGACCCTGAAGAAGGAGGGACCGGCGCTGCTGTTCGAGAACCCGACGGGGTACAACATGCCGGTTCTGGCGAACCTGTTTGGCACGCCCAAGCGCGTGGCCATGGGCATGGGGCGTGACAGCGTCGAAAGCCTGCGCGAGATCGGTGAGCTGCTGGCGTTCCTCAAGGAGCCGGAACCGCCCAAGGGCTTCCGCGATGCCTTCGACAAGATGCCCATCTTCCGCCAGGTCATGAAGATGGGCCCGAAGATCCGGCGCTCGGCACCCTGCCAGGAAGTGGTGCTGGAAGGGGATGACGTCGACCTCTACCAGCTGCCGGTGCAGACCTGCTGGCCGGAGGATGCGGGGCCGCTGATCACCTGGCCGCTGGTGGTCACACGCGGGCCGGAGAAGGAGCGCCAGAACATGGGCATCTACCGCCAGCAGCGGATCGGGCGCAACCGCCTGATCATGCGCTGGCTGGCCCATCGTGGTGGCGCCCAGGATTTCCAGCAGTGGCAACAGCAGCATCCGGGCGAGCCCTTCCCGGTGGCGGTGGCACTGGGCGCCGACCCGGCCACCATCCTGGGGGCGGTGACACCAGTGCCGGATACCCTTTCCGAGTACGCGTTCTCCGGATTGCTGCGCGGCTCGCGCACCGAACTGGTCAATGCCGGGGTGGGTGACCTGCAGGTGCCAGCCAGCGCCGAGATCATCCTGGAAGGCTACATCTACCCGGATGACACGGCGCCAGAGGGGCCTTTCGGGGACCATACCGGCTACTACAACGAGGTGGAGACCTTTCCGGTCTTCACGGTGGAGCGCATCACCCACCGGAAGAATCCCATCTACCACAGCACCTATACGGGGCGCCCGCCGGACGAACCCGCGGTCCTGGGCGTGGCCCTGAACGAGGTGTTCGTGCCCATACTGCGCAAGCAGTTCCCGGAGATCGTGGACTTCTACCTGCCGCCGGAAGGCTGTTCCTACCGCATGGCCGTTGTGACCATGAAGAAGCAGTACCCAGGCCATGCCAAGCGCGTGATGATGGGTGTATGGTCCTTCCTCCGCCAGTTCATGTACACCAAGTTCGTGATCGTGGTGGATGACGACATCAACGCCCGTGACTGGCAGGACGTGATCTGGGCCATCACCACCCGCATGGATCCGACCCGCGATACCACCCTGGTGGACAACTCGCCCATTGATTACCTGGATTTCGCATCGCCGGTAGCAGGGCTGGGTTCCAAGATGGGGCTGGACGCCACCACCAAGTGGCCCGGCGAGACGGACCGGGAATGGGGGCGACCCATCGCCATGAGCGACGAGATCAAGCGCCGGGTGGACGACCTCTGGCCCCAGCTCGGTCTCGATTGAACTCCGGCCGCCTGCGCCGCGTACGAGGACACTATGGACGCCAACGCGCAACAGCCGAAGACAGACCTGTTCCATCTCAGCGAGATCGGACAGGTCGGTAACGACATCTATCAGGTACGCTTCGAGTGGCCCCAGGGCCGCCCCGTGCCCTTCAGTGCCGGACAGTACCTGGCCATCCATCTGCCCGGCCGGGATCCGGCCTGGTTTTCCATTGCCAGTGCGCCCGGGGCTGAGCAGCTGACCCTGCACATCCAGGCGCCGCCGGAATGGGCGAGCGCCCATGAGGTGATGGAGTACCTGCGGCACGAGGGCTGTGCCCGCATCTCCATGCCCTATGGCGAGGCCTGCCTGAACGAGCCGCCGAATTCGCCGCTGCTGCTGGTTGTGGCGGGGACGGGGTTTGCCCAGGCCAAGAGCATTGTGGACTACCTGCGCTTCAGCCGCATGGAGCAGCCGGTCACCCTTTACTGGGGGGCACGCGACGCCGGGGACATGTATCTGCGCGGGACCGCTGAACGCTGGGAGGAGGCCTGGCCGGACTTTCATTTCCGGCCGGTGGTGTGCGAGGCCGATGCGGCCTCGGACTGTCATCATGAACGCCTGGCCGAGGCCATCCTGGCGGATGGCCATGACCTGGGTCAGGTGAAGGTCATCGCCAGCGGGTCACCGGCAATGGTGTACAGCGTTCTGGATGGCCTCACGCCCGCCGGTTTCGACCCGGCCCGCTTCCATTCGGACGTGCTGCAGTACGCACCCCGGGACTGAGGCGTCAGCGCGCCGCCGGGGTACCGCTGCGGCGCCGGGGCTCCGGCATGGGCAGCCTGGGCAGACCATGGTGCTCGAGAACTCCCTGGCGAAGCAGGCGGACGCTGTCCTCGTAGCGGCCCAGGTGGGCGTAGAGCCGGCACAGTTCCGCGGCCGTCTCCTGGCTGTGGCGTACTCCGAGACTGGTTTCCAGGTATTCCCTGGCCTTGCCCCAGAGCCGGTTACGCAGGCTGATGCGCCCCAGGGCCAGCAGCAGCTCCGGGTTGTTGGGGCGCTCCTTGAGCCAGCCCTCAGCCGCCAATAACTGCTCATCCTCCCTGGGGCCCTGAATGCGGCCGTAGAGGTTGATCAGCAGGTCACTCCAGCTGTGGCGCAGGACCTTGCGCAGCAGGCTTTCGGCGCGGGATTCCGCGCCCAGGCGGGCCAGGTGGTTGGCGTAGTGATGCACCACGGACTCGTCATTGCGCCGGGGCGGGGGAAGCTGATCCCAGACCCGGTCCAGATGGTCCAGGTTGCGCTGTTCCGGGGGCTGGCGTTCCAGCCGCTCGGCGGCCTGGTCGAGCACGTTGAGCCAGACTTCCTGCTCCAGAACGGTCAGGCTGCTTTCATCCAGCGCGGCGTGGCGGCGCAGTTCCGGCAGCAGTTCACTGAGTGCCTGCCAGTCCTCGAGGTTGCGGTAGACATTCGCGAGCTGGCGCATCACGTGCGGGTGATTGGGGGAGTTGCGGCGCAGGCGCAGCAGTGTTGCCAGGGCCTGTTCGTTGCGTCCGGCGTTGAGCTGCAGCCGGGCCTGGGTCAGGCCGACCGCCAGATCCGAGCCGGCGGTGCTTTCCCAGGCGAGGCGCAGGAAGCGGTCGGCCTCCTCCTGGTCACCCTGCTGGTGCGCGGCTTCCGCGGCTGACAGGTAATTGATGAGCGGTGTTTCCGCGTTGCCGGCACCCTGTTCAAGCAGTTTGCGTGCCCGGCCCCAGTTGCCCTCGGCCAGCTCCAGCAGCCCCTGTGTGGTCCGGCGCCGGGCGCGGCGGCGCCCGCTGTTGCGCCACCACTGGCCCATGGCACCGGGGCTCAGGCGCAGCCCGCGCACAAGCCCCAGCAGCCAGTGCAGGATCAGGGCGGCCAGCACCACCAGTGACATCCCCACCCAGAAGTTGGTCTCAATCAGCCAGGTTCCGATGCTGATGCGTATGTAGCCGGGGTCCTCCGACATGCCGAGGCTGAGAAGCGTGCCTGCCAGCACGGCGACGCACAGAACAATGAGCAGGGCCCTCATTGGCTGGTCTCCCCATTGTCATCATCCGACTGGGGCGGGCCGGATTCGTCGGAACGGGCCCGCAGTCGGGCCTTGAGCAGTTCCAGGGATTCACTGATGTCCGGCGCTTCGGCCTGGAGGCGTTCATCCCGGAGGTCGCTGATGAGCTCGCGCAGTGCCGAGGCCGTCTGGTTGCTGCTGTCATACCAGCGCTCCAGCCAGTCCCCGGCACGCCCGAGGGAGCGCCGGTAGACAGCGTTGTCGCCGCGCAGCAGGGCGGCGGCGGCCTGTTCGAACATCAGCTGGAGATGGAGCTGGGCCTGGGTTTCCTGCTCGGGGGTCAACAGGGCCTGGGTGGGCCCCTCCACCCGGCGGATACGGACCATGCGGTCGAGAACGTCCAGCAGCTGCTGCCACAGGCCGGCATCCGTCTGCTGACTGCTCTTGCTGTTGGCGCCGGGCGGTGTGTCGGCCGGGTCCAGGGACTGGGTACGGCCCAGCTCCGGGATCATCCCAATGGCGGCCTCGAGCTGCAGATGGATGCCGGTCCGGTCCACCGGGTCCATGGTGCGCAGCGCCAGGATCTCCTCGGCAAGGGCTTCGCGGATGGGGTGGACGCCGGCGGCGTCGATGCCCGCCAGCAGTTCATCGGTGCGTTCCAGAAGGCGCAGCGCTCCCTGGTGGTCGTTTTCCAGTTCCAGCCGCTGGTTGGCGAGGCGCAGCAGGTACTCCGCTTCGGCGAGCAGCCAGTCGGTCCGGGTGCGCTGACCCAGTCCGAGCAGGGAGCGGGCATTGTGGGCGATCTGGCGCGACTGGGTGTCCAGTGCGCTGGTCTGTTCGTCGAGTTTCCCTTCAATGCGGTTGAGGCGCTGTTCACGGGCCTCGCTGCTTGAGCGCTGACTCTGGCGCAGATCCGAGGCCATGCTGCTGAGGGTGTCGAGACGGTTGCTGAGCTGCTGCTGGCTGCGGTGCTGTTCCCACAGCATGGCGCCGGCGCCAAGCAGGCCCGCGGCCAGAAGGAGGATGATCAGCCACAGTGGCCAGAGCCGCGCGGGGCTGGGCTGGAGGCTGGCTGTGGTGGTCGCCGGAAGCTGTTTGCTGTTGTTGTTCACGAGTGTCCGTTACTCCGCGTTTGAGGGGGACGCCCCGCAGGCGTCGATCAGCCCGTCCGGGCTCATGGCCGGGGCCACCCGGACGTCGCGAAAGCCGGCGTCACGGGCCTGCTGGGCCACCCGTTCCACCGGTACCACGAGGCAGCGTTCCCGCAGCTTCGAGTCTGCATTCTGACCCACCTCGAGCAGGCGCTTCAATGTTTCCCCGGAAAGTGCGAGCACGGTGTCCGGGTCAAAGGTGGTGAGGTGTTCCCGGAGCGTGGCCTCGGGCCAGTCGATGGGGGTGCGCTCGTACAGTGGGAGGACCTCAACACGGGCGCCGCGATCCGTCAGGGTATCGCGTAACAGTTCCCGCCCCCGGTCGCCACGGGCGATCAGGACTTTTTCGCCGGCCACCGTCTCCGGCTGGAATGAGGGGCAGTTGAGCAGGGCCTCGGAATCATGGCCGCTGAGCGGCGCCTGGCCAGGGAGGCCGGCATCGCGGAACACCCGGGCGGTGCCTTCGCCGGGCCCCCACCACTCCAGGCCCACGGGCCACTGCGGCCACCAGTCATCCGCCTGCTCCAGAAGCAGACGTGCGGCATTGGGGCTGACCGCGATGATCTTCCGGAAGTTGTCCAGTTCCTGGATCAGGCTGCGTTCACGGCCATCCAGTGTGCGGGGCTGGATGGCGATCAGCGGCAGCGCACGGCTGCAGGCACCGGCCTGCTCGAGCGCCTGGCGCGTTTCCTCCGCCCTGGGTTCGGGGCGGGACACCAGGATCCGGCGTCCGGCCAGTGGCGGGTTATTCGGGCTCGTAGCCATAGACCTCGGCCAGGATGGCGCCGGCGCCCTTTTCAAGAAGCTGTTCGGCCAGGCGACGACCAAGGGCTTCGCCTTCGCTGCGATGGGCGCGCCCCTCAACATGGTGAACCCGGCTGCCGTCCGGTGAGGCCACCAGGCCACGCAGGTGGAGCTCATCCCCTTCCAGTTCGGCATAGGCGCCGATGGGGACCTGGCAGCCGCCTTCCAGGCGTGTGTTCAGGGCCCGCTCCGCCAGTACCCGGTCCCGGGAGTCGGCATGGATCAGCGGTTCCAGCATGGCGACAAGCTCGGTGTCGTCCGTTCGGCATTCAATGCCCAGCGCGCCCTGGCCGACTGCCGGCAGGCTGATCTCCGGCGGGATCTCGTAGCGGATGCGCTCGTCGAAACCGAGCCGGCGCAGGCCGGAGGTGGCGAGCACGATGGCGTCGTACTGGCCGTCATCGAGCTTGGCCAGGCGCGTGTTGACGTTGCCGCGCAGGGTCTCGATCCGGCAGTCGGGCCGATGCGCGGCGAGCTGCGCCTGGCGGCGCAGGCTGGAGGTGCCGATAACGGCGCCTTCGGGCAGGGCGTCCACATCCGCATGGTGGTTGCTCACGAAAGCGTCCGTGGGAGCGCCACGTTCACAGATGGCCATGAGCCCCAGGCCCTCGGGGAAGACCATCGGAACGTCCTTCATGGAGTGAACGGCGATGTCCGCACGCCCATCCAGCATGGCTTCTTCAAGTTCCTTCACGAACAGGGCCTTGCCACCGATCTTGGCCAGCGGCACGTCCAGGATCTTGTCGCCACGGGTCTTGATGCCCACCAGCTCGACGCTGAGCCCTGGATGGGCCTGTTCCAGTCGGCTCTTGATGTGTTCGGCCTGCCACAGGGCAAGCTGGCTCCGGCGGGTGGCGATGCGCAGGGTGTCTCGGGCCATGGAGCGGCGGTTCCTCAGTGGGTGGATGGGTTCTGGGGTTCCCTAGGGTAGCGCTTCAGGGGGCTGTTGTCGCCCATTGCCGCCTCAGCCCTGGAGGTGGTCGCGCACGGTGGTGGCATGGCGCCGGCTGACGCGCAGGCGGGTGCCCGCCGGATCCGAAAGCAGGACCTGGTGACCGGATTGGGTCCGGGTGAGTGCCTCCAGGTAGCGGCGGTTGACCAGGGTGTGGCGGTGGATGCGCAGCAGGTGTGCGCCGTGGGCCTGCTCCAGTTCGCGCAGGCTGTAATCGCACAGGGTTTCGCCGCGGTCATGGACCAGGGTCACGTACTTGTTGTCGGCGCTGGCGTAGTAGAGCCGGTCGAGCTCAACGCGCTCCACGCCAGCCTGGTTGCGGACCACGATGGCGGGGTTGTCCTCTGGCGCAAATTGCCGGCTCTGTGGGCGATTGACGCGCCCGGCGCGGCTCAGCGCGCTGGCCAGGGCCTCCCGGCGCACGGGTTTGACCAGGTAGTCCGTGGCGTCCACCCGGAAGGCGCTCAGGGCGTAGTCGTCATAGGCGGTGCAGAAGATCACCGCCGGTGGTGTGGCCTGGGCGGTCAGCTCCCGGGCTGCGTCCATTCCGTCCATGCCCGGCATCCGCACGTCCATGAGCACGATGTCGGGCCGGTGTTCCGCTGCTTTTTCCAGGGCTTCGGTGCCGTTGCCGGCCTCGGCGCAGACCCGGCAGCCCTCGATGGCTTCCAGCAGCCGTCGCAGCCGGTCCCGGGCGGGGGCCTCGTCGTCCACGATCAGGACCCGGTGTTCCGTCATGCCTCGTTCTCCCTGTTTCCCGGCAGTCTCAGCGTTACGGTGAAGTGGTCATTCCCCTGGCTGGCCTTGAGAGCCGCGGTGTCTCCGTAGACCGCCTGCAGCCGGGCCCGGATGTTCTCCAGGGCCATGCGTTGGCCCTGGTGGCGGCCTGCCTGGTCGCTGGCCAGAGGATTGTGGATCAGTATATAGAGCCAGCGCCGGGTCCGTTCGGATTCCACCCGGATGGTGCCGCCCCCGGTCAGGGGCTGGATGCCGTGATAGACCGCGTTCTCCATCAGGGGCTGCAGGATCAGCGGTGGTACCGGCAGTTCGCTGGCGCTGTCGTCCAGGTGCCAGTCCACGTCCAGGCGCGGGCCCAGGCGCAGCTTTTCGATGGCGAGGTAGCGTTCGCACAGGCGCAGCTCCTCGGACAGAGGAATGAGGCGGGTCCCGGCGGTGTTCAGACTGACCCGGAAGAGGTCGCAGAGATCCAGCACCACCTCCTCGGCGCGTTCCGGATCGGAGGCGATCAGGCTGGCAATGGTATTCATGCTGTTGAACAGGAAATGGGGCTGGATGCGCGCCTGGAGCGCGGCGATGCGGGCCTCAACTTCCGCTTCCTCCTGACGGCGGCGCTGGTACTGCAGGTGGAAGTAGCGCAGCGCCATCAGGGTGATCAGCGCCGCCATGAGCAGGTTGCGCAGCAGGGTGAACGGGGCGTCCAACGGCGAGAGCGCGGGGTTGAGAAGCCATTGGCCGAACAGTGTGAAGGCGGCAGTGTCCACCAGTACCAGCAGGGTGATGGTAACAGTGGCAAGCGGCACCCCCAGGGATTCGAGTTGGCTCCTGAACGTGCAGATGAGGCCGGCGGCGGTCAGGGTGACCCACTGGGCCAGCAGCGAGGCCAGGCCCAGGTAGTGCCAGTCCAGCAGGCCACTGGAAGGCCGGGCCAGTGCGAACAGCAGCACCACCAGCTCGGTGGTGAGCACCAGCAGGAACACGGCCCGGACCTGGCAGAGATCCGGGATGAAGCCGCCGTCGTTTTGTGGCTCCTGGCTCTGGTTCATGGTGACATAGGGCGCCGGATTGGAAGGCTGTTATACTGCGCGGCCTGCGGGTGCATTTGATTCCATGACAACAGGATAGACCATGAGCGACGAGCGGAAAGCGGCGGCCAAACTCTGGGGCGGGCGGTTCAGCGAGCCCACGGATGCCTTTGTGGAGCGGTTCACAGCCTCGGTGGGCTTTGATCAGCGGCTCTACCACCATGACATTCGCGGTTCCATTGCCCACGCGCGCATGCTCGCGAAGGTCGGCGTGCTCACCTCTGAGGAAGAGAACCAGATCATCGAGGGTCTGGAGGCCGTGCATGCCGACATCGAGGCGGGCCGTTTTGAGTGGTCGGTGAGCCTTGAGGACGTGCACATGAACATCGAGGCGGCGCTGACCGAACGTATCGGTGTCACCGGCAAGAAGCTCCACACCGGGCGTTCGCGTAACGACCAGATCGCCACGGATATCCGCCTCTACCTGCGCGACGAGATCGACGCCATCGCGGTTGAACTGGGCCGGCTGCAGTCCGGCCTGATTGAGCTGGCTGAGCGCGAGGCGGACACCATCATGCCCGGCTTTACCCATCTCCAGAGCGCCCAGCCTGTGACCTTCGGCCACCACATGCTGGCCTGGAACGAGATGCTGCAGCGGGACCATGAGCGGCTGCTCGACTGCCGCAAGCGCGTGAACCGCTTGCCGCTGGGCGCCGCGGCCCTGGCCGGCACCAGCTACCCCATCGACCGCCACTACACCGCGGAACTGCTGGGCTTTGACGGCCCTACTGCCAACTCACTGGATTCGGTCAGTGACCGGGATTTCGCCATCGAGTTCAGCAGCTTCGCCGCGCTGCTGCTGACCCATCTCTCGCGCTTCAGCGAGGAGCTGGTGCTGTGGACTTCCGCGCAGTTCAGCTTTGTGGACCTGCCGGACCGCTTCTGCACCGGCTCGTCCATTATGCCCCAGAAGAAGAACCCGGATGTGCCCGAGCTGGTGCGCGGCAAGACCGGGCGCGTGAACGGCCACCTCATGTCCCTGCTGACCCTGATGAAGGGCCAGCCGCTGGCGTATAACAAGGACAACCAGGAGGACAAGGAGCCGCTGTTCGACACCGTGGATACCGTCAAGGGCTGCCTGCGGGCGTACGCGGATATGATGCCGGCGCTTTCCGTGCGCAGGGACAACACCCGGGCCGCGGCCCGGCGCGGTTTCGCCACCGCCACCGACCTGGCGGACTACCTGGTGCGGCAGGGCCTGGCGTTCCGGGATGCCCACGAGGTGGTGGGGCAGGCCGTTGCCTATGCTGACCGCGATGGTCGCGACCTGGAAGACCTTGAGCTCGCCGAGCTGCAGCAGTTCAGCGGGGCGATCGGTAACGATGTCTACGAGGTGCTGACCCTGGAGGGTTCCGTGAGCTCCCGTTCCCATGTGGGTGGCACCGCGCCAGTCCGGGTACGGGAGGCGGCTCGGGAGGCGGCGCAGCAGTTGGAAGCGCTGACGCAGGGTGGCGCTGCGGGTTAACCACGCGCCCTGAAGAAACCGCCCCGGCTGCCGGGCTGGGCCGGGGGTGCGAGCTGGTCCAGGAGTTCCGGGCTGGTCAGGCGATAGCCCTGACCGAAGTGCAGCCCCAGTTCACGCACCTTGCGCAGGGTGGCGTCGTCCTCAATGAAGGGAGCAACGGTCACCGCGTCGCACATCAGAGCCATCCGGTGGATGGCTTCCACCATGATCACCTGCAGCGGGTTATCCGCCAGGTCATGCACCAGGCTTTCGTCCAGCTTGACGATGCTGATTCCCAGATCACCGATCAGGTTATGGGTCTGACCGCTGATACCGGCGGCATCGAGGGCGATCCGGCACCCTGCCGCCCGCAGTGCTTCAGCACTCCGCCGGGCCTCATCCGGGTACCGGCATGCATGGGTCTCGCGGATCTCAAAGCAGAAGCTGGTTGCCTCGAAGGAGCTGGCCTCGATCTGGTGTGCCACCTCGTCCGCAAAGCTGGCATCAAGAAGGCTGCTGGCGGACAGGTTGAAGCTGATCATCTTGAGCCGTGGCTGCATCAGAGGGTTCTCCTCCAGCCAGGCCAGGGCGCGGGCGATGACGCGCCGGTCCAGTGCATACCCCAGATCAAAGCGTTCCGCCAGCGGCATGAAGGAGGCCGGGCGCCAGAGTTCCTCGGCGCGGCGGCCCTGGTCGTCCGGCTCCCGGTAGAGCCTTGCCAGTACCTCCACATGGTCGCCCCAGGTGGCGCTGGCGATCGGGCGCAGTGCCTGGAAGTGCAGCTCGATGGCATCGGTGGTGATGGCGTACATCAGCTGTGCCAGGTCCTCGCGGGTAGCGGTTTCGTCACCGCCTTCGGCGCCGGTGCGGTAGAGGTTGAGGCTGGAGGGGCCGGTGGCCTTGGCGGTCTCGCACAGGTCCGCAGCCAGGGTGAGGCACTGCTCCGGTGATTCGTCGGTCACCAGGTGCAGGGGCAGGAGACCGGCACTGACGGTGGTCTGGATGGTGTCGCCCCGCCACTCAAAGCCGAAGGCGCTGACGGCATCCCTCAGGTTGTGGCAGACCTTGACGGCTTCCTCCGTACCGCAGTTGTCCAGAATGATGACGAACTGGTCGCTGGCCACCCGGGCAAGGGCATCGCGCTGGCGCAGACGGCCCGACATCATGCTGCTGATTTCCCGCAGGTAGCGGTCGCAGCCACCCGAGCCAAAGCGGGCGTTGAGGGTGCTGAAACCGTCCAGATCCAGGTGCACCAGGGCGTGGGGTGTGCCGGCCTCACGCTGGAGGCTCAGGGCACGATGCAGGCGCTGGAGGATCTCGCGGCGGTTAAGCAGCCCCGTCAGCGGGTCGTGCCGGTTCAGGTAGTGGACGTGATCCTCGCCATCCAGCTGGGAAACCCGTTTGTCCCGGGCCACCTGCGCCGCCCCGAGCAGTTCCCCGCCGGGGGAGAAGATGCGGTTGAACTGGATCTCGTAGACCGTCTGCTGTTCCTCGGACTGCGCCAGGGGCATCTCGATGCAGAAGCCTTCCTGGCTCATGGCGCGTTCCCACAGGCGGGCGTAGAGGCGCCGTTCCTCCGGGTAGTCCGCGAGCAGATCGGTGAGCTGGTCGCCCACATTGGGCATGACCCCGAAGGCGGCCTGGAAGGCATCATTGTAGGCTTGGTTGACCGCGACGATTTCCAGTCCCGGGTTCATGATGACGATCAGATCGTTCGAGGCGGCCAGCACGCTTTCGGTACGGTACTTCCAGACCTGGGCCGAGTGCGCGTCCGCACGGCGAGTGGTGATGTCCACGGCGCTGCCGGCGATCAGGCGGCGTTTGCCGGAATCGTCCAGGCTGCGCCCGGTGAGCCGCAGCCAGCGGTGGTTCTGGTTGGCGGTGAGCACCGGTACTTCCATGGAGAACGGCTCGCCCTGGCGCAGGCACTGGAGAATGGCCCGGCGCACCTGGCTCTGGTGCTCCTGGAAGTAGAACAGCACATGCTCCGGGTCGAGCTGATTGCCCGGTGGCAGGTCCAGCAGGTGGTAAAGGCCTTCGGACCAGTGCAGGCGGTTGAAGTCCGGATCCAACTCCCAGATGCCGAGGCCACCACTCTGTTCGGCCAGGCGGAATACGCGGGTGTCCAGGGGCGTGGCCTGGCGCGGCCGTATGCGCATCGCCTCGTCGGTGCTGGCCGTGGCGTCACTGGTGGAGCGGCGCAGGTTGATGGAGAAGAAATAGCCGGAGGCATGGCGAACGGTGATCAGCGCGCTCTGGCCCTGCTCCAGGGCATCGTTGAGCGGGGGCATGAGGGGGTTATCCTCGCGGCTGGCCACAAGCTCCTTCATGGGCAGCCCCTGCATTTCCAGGATGCCGTAGCCGAACAGGGCCTCGGCGGCGTCATCCGCTGCCTGGATGACACCTTCGTCGTCCACCTGCAGGCTGGCTGGCTCGGCGTTGGCGCTGCTGCCCGGTTCGGTGCGAACCCGCTTGATCAGATATTCCCTCATAGCGCCCGAGATTAGCAGAAAGCATGGCGACCGGGTGACATCCGTGTGTGAGATCCTTCAACTGTGGCGTTATAATACTGCGTTTCTTCGGGAGGTGGCTTATGCGCGGATCGATCCTGGCACTGCTGGCGCTCATGCTGGTTCTGGCCGGCTGCGGGCAGAAGGGACCACTCTACCGCGAGGGCGACCCGGAAGGGCCGGAAAGTGCCCGGGCCCCGGCTTCGTACACCATTCCCAGTCATCTTTGCTGATCAGGGCAGACGCCGACCATGGATTTTTTCAACCGACACGACGGCGAGCTCTACGCCGAATCCGTACCGGTAAGCCGGATCGCTGCAGCTCACGGCACGCCCTGTTACATCTATTCGAGGGCCACACTGGAGCGCCATTTCCACGCCTATGACCAGGCGCTGGAGGGGATGCCCCATCGCATCTGCTATGCGGTAAAAGCCAACAGCAACCTGGCGGTGCTCAATGTGCTGGCCCGGCTCGGTGCCGGTTTTGACATTGTTTCCGGTGGTGAGCTCGAGCGCGTCATCCGGGCCGGAGGCGATCCCGGGGCGACCGTCTTCTCGGGCGTGGGCAAGCAGCGCTGGGAGATTGAGCGTGCCCTGGAGGCCGGGGTGCGCTGCTTCAACGTGGAGTCCGACTTCGAACTGGCCATGATCAGCGAGGTGGCCTCGGAGCGCGGCCGGATCGCGCCGGTGTCGGTGCGCGTGAACCCGGACGTGGATGCCGGGACGCACCCGTACATCTCCACGGGCCTTAAGGAGAACAAGTTCGGCGTCGAGATTGAGCAGGCGCGGGTCCTTTACCGCCGGGCGGCGGAGATGCCTGGTCTTGAGGTGGTCGGCGCGGACTGCCACATCGGCTCGCAGCTGCAGAGCCTGGACCCGTTGATGGATGCGCTGGAGCGGATGCTGGCGCTGATCGACGCCCTCGCTGAAGACGGCATCGCCATCCAGCACCTGGATATGGGCGGAGGTCTCGGTGTGCCCTATGGCGACGAGCAGCCTCCCAGCCCCGGCGCCTACGGGGAGGCACTGAAGGAGCGGCTGGCCGGCCGGGACCTGGAGCTGCTTCTGGAGCCGGGGCGCTCCATTGCCGCCAATGCCGGGATCATGGTGACCCGGGTGGAGGGCATCAAGGGTGGCGATGAACACCGGTTCGCCATTGTGGATGGCGCCATGAACGATCTGATCCGGCCGTCGTTATATTCCGCCTGGCAGCGGATTGAGGCGGTGGCCGACCCGAGTGGCATCCAGCCGGCCGTCTACGATGTGGTGGGGCCGGTCTGCGAGACAGGGGATTTTCTGGGCAAGCAGCGCGAGCTGGCCATTGAGGCGGGCGACCTGCTTGCCGTGCGCTCGGCTGGCGCCTACGGTTTTGTCATGAGTTCAAACTACAATACCCGCAACCGGCCGCCGGAGATCCTCGTTGACGGGGCGGATGTGCACCTGGTGCGCCGGCGGGAAACACTGGAGGAACAGCTGGCACCGGAAATACCGCTGCCGGAGCTGGGTTCATGAGTGGCGACGGGCGCCGGGGGCGTGGCGGCTGGCTGCGCTTTACCAAGATGCACGGGCTGGGCAACGACTTCATGGTGGTGGATGCCATTCCCCAGCCGGTGCAGCTTGAAGCCAGCCAGATCCGGTCAATGGCGGACCGCCATCTGGGCGTGGGCTTTGATCAGCTGCTGATGGTGGAGCCTCCGGAGCGCCCTGACGTGGACTTCCGTTATCGCATCTTCAATGCGGACGGCTCCGAAGTGGAGCAGTGCGGCAACGGCGCCCGGTGTTTCGCACGGTTCGTGCGCGACCAGCAACTGACCCGCCAGCACCGGATACGGGTGCAGACGGCCACCGGCATCATGACCCTGGAGGTTACAAAGAAGGGGCTGGTGCGGGTGGACATGGGGGTGCCGGAGCTGGCGCCCGCAGCCATTCCGTTCGCGGCGGACGAACAGGCGGTGACCTATCCGATTACGGTGGACGGCCAGGAGCTGAGCATTGCCACGGTCTCCATGGGCAACCCCCATGGCGTGCTCGTGGTGGACGATGTGGACACAGCGCCTGTGGAGAGCCTGGGCCCGCTGATTGAGGCCCATCCGCGCTTTCCGGCCCGGGCCAACGCCGGCTTCATGCAGGTGGTGGCGCCGGATCGGATACGGCTCCGGGTGTTCGAGCGCGGTGTGGGCGAAACCCGGGCCTGCGGCAGTGGCGCCTGTGCCGCGGTTGTGGCCGGGCGGCTGCGTGGCCTTCTGTCCGAGCGCGTCACAGTGGAGTTGCTCGGCGGTCCCCTGACCATTTCGTGGCCGGGGGATGGGGCAGCTGTTACGATGGAAGGGCCCGCCACGCGGGTCTTCGAGGGGCGGATCAAGCCACCCGGTGACGGACGCCGCTCCCGTCAGGGTGGTGGTCGCCCGCAGAACAACAGGAAAAAGAAGGGTAATGCATGACAGACCCGACAGCGGAACCGGCAACCACCGGGGTCTCCGAAGCCGATGTGGCTGAGTACCTGGAGGCCAACCCGGATTTCTTCGAGCGTCATGAGCATCTCCTGCAGAAGCTGACACTTCCCCATGACAGCGGTCAGGCGATCTCGCTGGTGGAACGCCAGGTGCATCTGTTCCGCGAGCAGCGGGATGCCCTGCGTGAGGAACTGTCCGGCCTGATCGGCATTGCCCGGCAGAATGACCAGCTGTTCACGCGCAGCAAGCGCCTGCTCATGGCGCTTCTGGATGCCCGTTCCGTGGAGGAGGTGGCAGCGATACTGGATGAGACCATCCGCGGTGAGTTCCAGCTTCAGAGTGCGAGCCTGACAGTGCTGACCGATGGTGAACCGCCCTCCCAGTGCGGTGCCGTGCGCTACCTTCAGCGGAACAGGGCCCGGGAGGTGTTCGGTGAGGTACTGGATGAAAGCCAGCCGCTTTTCGGCCGGCTGCGTGACAGCCACCGTGAGGCGTTGTTCTCCGCGCCGGAACGGGTGGGTTCAGCTGCGGTGATCCCGGTGCGCCGGGATGAGTGCGTCGGCCTGATCGCCATTGCCAGTGAGGACGAAGGGTATTTCCACAGCAGTATGGGGTCGCTGTTCATGACCTACATCAGCGATACCCTTGGCCGGCTGCTTCCGCCGCTGCTGGCGCCGGAAGGCCGGATTGCCATGCCCGATGCGGAAGCCGGCCACTGACCCATCACTCCGGGAGTTCCAGCATGGCGTCCACTGATGCGTACGCGGAACGGATCCAGGTGGCTGAGGGGCTGCCACAGCCGGTGCAACGCTTTCTGCGCTACATGGCCTCGGAGAAGCGCAGTGCCCAGCGGACCTGCGAGCACTACGGCCGGGATCTACGCAGGCTCTGCCAGTGGTGCGACAATCAGGAGCGTGACCTGGTTGCTCTTAACCAGGCCGAACTCCGCCGCTATGTCGCCGGCCTGGCCCGCGAGGGGCGTTCCGGCCGCACCATCGCGCGCCATCTTTCCGCCATCCGGCGGTTCTACGGGTTCCTCATCCGTGAAGGACTGGTAGCCGACAACCCCGCTCTCGACATCCGCCCGCCGCGCAACCAGCGCCCACTGCCCGGCGTGATGGACGTGGACCAGCTGCACCATCTGCTGGAACAGTCTCCGGAGGATCCTCTGGAGATGCGGGATCTGGCCATGATCGAGCTGATGTATTCCTCAGGGCTGCGCCTGGCGGAGCTGGTGGCACTGAATGATGCCGACGTGGATCGCCGTGATGCCAGCGTCCGGGTGACCGGCAAGGGTGGCAAAACCCGCATCGTTCCCATTGGCCGCGCTGCCCTGGCGGCGCTGGACCGCTGGCTGGAACAGCGCCCGGCACTGGCGCTGGCCAGTGAGTCGGCGGTATTCGTCAGCCGCAGAGGGCAACGTATCCATCGCCGCACGGTACAGGCCCGCCTGCGGCGCTGGGGGCAGCGCTGCCACGCGGACCAGGGCCTGCATCCGCATCTGATGCGTCATTCCTTTGCCAGTCACATGCTGGAATCCAGTGGCGACCTGCGGGCCGTACAGGAGTTGTTGGGACATTCGGATATAGCCACCACACAGATCTATACTCATCTGGACTTCCAGCATCTGGCCCAGGTGTACGACAGCGCGCATCCGCGTGCGCGGCGGCGCAAGGCCGGTGACCGCGGAGCCAGGACGGAGCAGGGGCGGCATGAGTGACCAGGACTGGCGGCAGAAATACCTTGCCGCGCTGGAACAGCATGAGCAGGATGAAAAGCAGTGGCAGCAGCGCCAGAACAGTCTCCAGCGGCTTCTGGTCCGTGTCTCGCTGGTTGCCGAAGGGCAGGACGGCGAACTGGATCGGCTCCTTGGCGAGCTGCGGGAACTGGTCCGTGAAGGCGACCCTGATCCCGGCGCCCTCCGGCGCCTTCAGGATGCGCTGGAAACGCACGTTTCCGGCTTCGATGAGGAACGTCAGGCGGTTGTCAGCCGTCTCCAGCAAGCGCTGCAGGGTCTGATCGATCCGCTGCGTTCCCGTGCGGGACGCAATGAACGCCGTCGACTCAGGGCGCTGGAGCGCACGCCGGCAGACACTGTTGGGCGCTTCAACGCACTACCCGGGATTCTGGAGCAGCTGGCGGAACTCCAGCAGCAGGTTCTTTCCGAGTCCGGGGACGCACAGAAGCGGGGCTCGTTCTGGCAGCGGGTTCTTGGTGGCGGAGCTGACGTCAGGGAAGAAGAGGCGACCGAAGCAGACTCTCCGGACAGTAACGCTGACGAGCCGGAGGACAGTGAGCTGGCTGCCGGGCTCGATCTGGACAGCGGTGAGCCACGGGCCGACGATGAGCAGTTCCGCAACCTCTGTGCCCGGCTTCTGCAGCTTCTGCGCCATATCCAGCAACATATCACACTGCCGGAACCGGCCCAGGAACGGATTGAAATCCTTCTGGAAAGGGTCCGTGCAAGCGAAAACTGGGGCCAGATCCAGGCGGTTCTGGATGAGGTCGTGCACCTTGTTGTGGCGGCCGTGGGCCGGGGGCAACGGGAGTTTGAGCAGTTCCTGGCGGGTCTCGACCAGCGGCTGGTGCGGTTGCGCACCCAGTTTGAGACGGGGGCACTGGACTTCGGTCACTGGCAGGAAGTGTCCGAAGCGTTCGACCAGCGCATCGACCAGGAACTGGATGAGATGGGCAGCAGTGCCCTGGGAGCGACTGAACTCAGCGGGCTGCAGCAGGCGGTTCGTGATCACGTGGATCGCCTCAATGCCACACTGACGGAGTACCGTGAGGCTGATACGAAGCGGGAACAGGCCCTGCGGGAACAGGTTCAGGATCTACAGGAGAAGGTGACCGCCATGGAGGCCGAGTCCCGGGAAGTGCAGAAGGAACTCAGAAAGGAGCGGGAACGGGCGGCTACCGATATGCTGACCCAGCTGCCCAACCGTGAGGCGCTGGAGGAACGACTGGACCAGGAATACCGGCGCTGGCACCGCTATCGTGAGCCAACGAGTCTGGCCATCATCGACATCGACTGGTTCAAGGGCATCAACGATACTTACGGGCACCTGGCCGGCGACAAGGTCCTGCAGCTTCTGGCCCGCTCCCTGCGGGAGAACCTGCGTGAGACGGACTACATCGCGCGCTACGGTGGCGAGGAGTTCATCATTCTGCTCCCGGCAACGCCGCTGGAGACCGCTGTTACCGTGCTGGATAAGCTGCGTGAACGGATCCAGGCGCTGCCGTTCCATTTCCGGCATGAACGGGTTGAGGTGACCTTCTCCGGTGGCGTGACCGGCTTCATGGAGGTTGATGGCCCGGACCAGCTGCTGGATATGGCGGACCGTGCCCTGTATCGCGCCAAGGAGCAGGGCCGTAATCGCGTCATTCCCGCTGCCGAGCAGGACAAACGCTCGGGAGGAGGGCGCTGATGCGGCTGCTGGTGGTTTTTGCGGCGTTACTGGCGCTGGTCATCCCGGTGGCGGGGCAGGCCATCCCGTTCCCGGCGACCGATAACCTGCCCGAACTCAGTGTGGACCAGAAGCTCTGGCTGCAGGACAAGGAACGCATCCGCCTGGGCATTCCCTCGGGCCGTCCGCCGCTGGCCTACCGCAATGAATTTGGTCGGGTCCTGGGCACCGAATCCGGCTATGCCCGGCTTCTTGAGCGCAAGCTGGGGACCCGTGTGGAAATGGTCGGCGGCAACCCCCTGCTTCTTGAACGCATGCTGGCCCAGGGCCAGATCGACGCGATCAGCATGCGCTTCGCCAATCGCTCAACCGGCAAGTACCGGTTCACCCGCCCCTACATGCAGGTGCGCTACGGCATCTATGCCCGCCGGGACAACGCCAGCATCAGCCGGCTTGGCAGCCTGGAAGACAAACGCGTGGTCTTTCTGGACGGTGACCGTTACCCATTCCAGCTCCTCGACCGCATCCCCTCGTTCACGCCCCTGGCAGCGCTGACGCTGAGTGAGGCCATGGACATGCTGCGCAGTGAGGAAGCGGATGCACTGCTCGCCCCCGTTCCGGTGGGGGATCAGTATCTGGAGAACAACGACCTGCGCGTTATCCAGAGGGTACAGGTCATGGAGGAGCGCCCCTTGCCCATGTCCTACGCCGTCCCCTTCGAGGAAGGAAAGTTGCGGGGCATTCTGGATGCGGCCATTGATTCGATGACCACCCTGGAGCACCGCAATATCCAGGGGGCCTGGATCGGCCATGAGGAGATTTTCGGGGACACCGAGGAAGAGGTGGTGCTCACTGCCAATGAACGCCAGTGGCTGAAGGATAACCCGGAACTGAAAGTGGCCATGCGGACCGGTTGGCCCCCGGTTGAGTTCCGGGGCGACAGCAAACTGGAAGGCGTGATTCCCGATCTTCTGTCACTGATCGAGGCGGAGCTTGATTACGAGTTTGAGCGGGTGCCGGTTCCCTCCGGCGAGACGGTGGATTCGATGCTCGCTGATGGGACAGTGGATGTGGTACCCGCACTTCCGCGCACACCGGATCGCCAGGACGAGCACCTGTTCACGCGCAGTTATCTCAGTCTGCCGGTGGCCATCGTGGTGCGTGATGACCACAGCTTTGTGGGCGATCTCTCCGAGCTCGATGACAGTGATCGGGTCGGTGTGGTCCAGGGCATGGCCGCCGGAGAATACCTCAACCGACACCACTCGGCTCTGGATATCACGGAAGTGACCTCCATCAAGCAGGGGCTGCGCCGTGTGGCCAATAACGAGCTGGATGTGATGATCACTCATATCCCTGGTGTCAGCTACAACGTCTCCCGTCTCGGTCTGGATAATCTCCGGATTACCAGCATCGCGCCTTTCCAGTACGATCTAAGGCTGGCCGTAAAGGCGGAATACCCGCAACTGGTGGGGATTCTGGGCAAGGCCCTGAGCCGCATTGACCGTTCGGCCCTGGATGAGGTCTACAACCGCTGGATCAAACTCGATGTGGAACAGCAGGCGGACTACACCGTGGTCCGTCGGGTGGGGATCATCGCCCTGCTGGTGCTGGCTGCTTTCTTCTACTGGAACCGCAAGCTCTCCCGGGAAGTGGGTGAACGGGTACGTTCCGAACAGGCCCTGAAGCGCAGCGAGGAGGAACTGCTCGACGCCAAGCAGCGGGCCGAGGACCTGGCGGACCAGGCCGAGGAGGCGAACCGCGCCAAGAGCGAGTTCCTGGCCAACATGTCCCATGAGATCCGCACCCCCATGAATGCGGTCATCGGCTACACGGAACTGCTTGAGCGCACCATTACCGACGAGCGCCAGCGCGGCTACCTGGAGTCCATCAAGGCCGGCAGCCGCAGTCTGTTGACGCTGATCAACGACATCCTGGACCTGTCGCGCGTGGAGGCGGGCAAGATGCGGCTTGAGTACGGGCCACTGGATCTCAGCCGGCTGCTGGAGGATGTGCGCCATATCTTCACGATCCGGGCGCGCGAGAAAGGGCTGGAACTGGTCTTTGAAATGGACGAGAACATGCCGCCGGTGATGGTTCTGGATGAGACCCGTCTGCGTCAGGTGCTGTTCAACCTGGTGGGTAATGCCATCAAGTTCACCGACCATGGTGAAGTCCGGGTGCGTGTGGCCTGGAAGGAGAGCGAGGCCCCCGAGCTGTGCATCGAGGTGGTCGACACCGGCATCGGCATTCCCGAGGAGCAGCAGGAGCGGATCTTTGAGGCCTTTGAGCAGCAGGCCGGGCAGAGCAGTCGACTATACGGCGGCACCGGTCTGGGACTGGCGATCAGCCGCAAGCTGGTCGAGATGATGAACGGTGAGCTCAGCGTGCGCAGCCAGCCCGGTGAGGGCACGACCTTCCGCGTGCATCTGCGTGATGTGGAAACAGCGCTGGCCGCACCGGATGTGAATGATGAGACGCTGGCGGTACGTTATCGCTTCAGTTGCAGCCGGGTCCTGATCGTGGATGACAACCCGGTGAACCGCCAGCTGGTGCGGGATGTGCTTGAGCCCGAAGGGCTTGCGGTTGAAGAGGCTGAGAATGGTGTTCAGGCGCTGGAGAAGGCGCGTGCTTCCCGTCCGGACCTGGTGCTGATGGATATCCGCATGCCTGAGATGGACGGGTTTGCGGCGCTTCGGGCCTTTGGCGAGGATCGCAAGCTCAGTGATATCCCGATCGTGGCGCTTACTGCTTCGGTCATGACCAGCGAGGCCGCGCGCATCCGCGAGGCCGGATTTGATGGCTATCTGCACAAACCCGTGAGCCGCGAGATTCTGCTCGGGGAGCTGGCGGATTACCTCACCCATGAACGCATTGATCTGGAACAGACGGATGAGGGGAGTGAGCCGGAGAATCTGACAGCCTGGAGCGACCTCAGCGAGGAGCAGCAGAAGCGGGTGATGCGCGCGCTGCGTTATTCCCTGATCCCGCAGGCCACGTCTCTGGTCGACAGCGGCGACCCGGAGGCGCTCCAGGCGTTTGCCGAAGAACTGCAGTCACAGGCGCGGGACCAGGGCGTTGAGGAGCTGGTGGCCTTTGCCGACCAGCTGGCGGAGGCCGTGGCCGGCTTCGAATTGGACCGGGTGCAGCAGCTGCTGGAACAGTTCGCGGGGGAGGCTTTTCTGCCGGAACCGGAGTAGGGCTGTTCAGAGGCAGTCGTACTGGTATTGGCGGTCGAAGGCGACGGACACCATATGCACGCCCCGCCGGGACAGATCCTCCACCAGGTCCCGGTTGGTGAGTATGCGGCTGCAGATGTGATGGATACGCTCCTGGCGCTGCTCGCGGCGGCTGAGGTTGTCGCCCTCAAAGTCCAGAAGCAGATAGGTCTTGGGGTGTCCATCCTCGGGGACTGTGGCCTGCTCGTAGCCCTCATAGCTGGCATGTACCTGCTTCAGGGTCGAGGCCAGGCGGTCCTCGAGACGCTCGCTGGCGCCAGCCGTCGCAGCCGGGGTGAGCAGCAGCGTGGTTGCCAGAACGGTGAGCCAGTATCCTGTTGAAACTCGCAGCATCATCGCATTCAACGTAACAGAACGTAACGGCTGTATTATCCTCGGCTGTTCCGGATAATGCAGCCGGTTTGACAGCTTTTTAATATTCCAGCGTTCGCTCTGCTACAGGGCTCACAGGCGTCATGTGCGCTATGCTGTGAAACAGACGCAGGCAAACGACGGGCAAACGCTATGTATCAACTGGTGTTTCGCGGGGAGTGGGAAGCAGGCCTCGACGAACAGTCGGCGCGGGAACGGGCCAGGGGGCTGTTCAAGGCCAATGATGCCCAGCTGGAGAAGATGTTCTCCGGTGAGCGCGTGGTGATCAGGAACCGGCTTGATGAGGCCACGGCGCACAAGTATCAGGCCGCCATGAAGAAGAACGGGCTGGTGGCGCATATTGAGCCCATGCAGCAGGCCGGGACGGTGGAGCAATCACAAGCCCGCTCGGATGAGGGCCGTGACCCATCGCCTGCAGGCGGCGATGTGGCCGTGGAACCGGGTGACCGCCTGCCGGTGGCGGGTGAGAAGGTGGATTCCATTCTGGCCGGCTCGGATCTCAGCCTGGGCGCTCCGGGCGAGCGGCTGGGGGACACACGGGAGGAACCGGAACCCGTTTTCGAGCACCTGGATGAATGGTCAGTAGCGCCGCCCGGCGAGGATCTTGGAGCTGAGGAGGAAAAGCCCGAGCCGCCGGCGCCGGATGTTTCCCATCTGTCACTGGCTGATGAACCAAAGGCGGGCAACGGATGATAGACTGCTGCGCTCGATTTCATGCCATCAGGGGTGCGACAGAACGCCAATGACTGACACGATCCGGATACCGGTTTCCTTTGGTGAAGTACTGGATAAGATCACCATCCTCGAGATCAAGTCTGAGCGCATCGAGGATGCGGACAAGCTCCAACACGTGCACACGGAACTCGAAGCATTGAGCCAGCACTGGCAGGAGGCTATTACGGAGCCTGACCGTGTTGCTGCGGAGCGCCGGGAGCTGAAGGCGGTCAACGAGAAACTCTGGGAGATTGAGGACGCTATCCGGGAAGAGGAGGCTGCGGGGCGCTTCGGTGAGCGCTTCATTGAGCTGGCCCGCTCGGTCTATTTCACCAACGACGAGCGCGCGGCGCTCAAGAAACGGGTCAACCTCACCCTGGGGTCACGTTTCGTGGAAGAGAAATCCTATCGCGATTACAGCCGCTGATGGAGGCTCAGGCACTCTGACGGCGCCGGGCCATCCAGTGGTCAAGCATGGCGGTGGCGTCGTCAACGGTTATCAGTTCCATGGCGCCGTTGAACTCTGCCTTGGCACCCCAGCGGGCGCTCTCGACCCGCTTGCCGGTAAAGCGCTCCAATGCCTGTGGGTAACGGTTAACGCACCACTCAATTGAGTTATAGGGACCTGAGCGGTATGGATTGGAGCTGGCAAAGAGCCCCAGAACGTCGGTGCCCATGGCGTTGGCGATATGCGCCGGTCCGGTATCCGGGGCAATGACAAGATCCGCCCGGGCCATGAGGGCCGCGAGCTGTTTCAGGGTGTCCTGCCCGCAGAGGTTGAGCACCTCTTCCTGCATTGCCTCTTCGATCGCCTGACAGTACTGCCGGTCCTGTTCAGAAGGACCACCGACCAGGATGATGCGCACCCCGTACTGGTGTACCGCGTAATCCGCCAGCGCCGCATACCGCTGTGTAGGCCAGTTCCGGAGCTCATGGCTGGCAACGGGGCTGATCACCAGGTTCGGGCGGGCAGGGTCCAGTACACGGTCCGCAAATGCGTTGTCCGTTTCGGCAACCGGGAGGTGCCACTCGGGCTCCGCTGGTTTGAGCCCCAGGGCCGTAGGGAAGCTGGCCAGGCAGTCAAGCACGTGCTGCCCGCTTCTTCTGGGGATACGCTGGTTGATGAACAGGCCGTGGAGGTCCTTGCTGCGCTCGCGGTCGTAGCCAACCCGGGTGCTCGCTGGCACAAGCAGGGCTGCAATATTGGCGCGCAGTGCCACCTGCATGTGGAACAGTACATCAAACCGCCGGCCCCGCAGCTGACGCCAGAGGTCAATGTAACCACGCAGACCGGCGCTCTTGTCGAATACAATAAACTCGACACCGGGCAGCCCCTCGAGCAGGCGCGCCTCCATCTTACCGATGATCCAGGTGATGCGTACGCCGGGCATCTGTTTCTGCAGGCTGTGTATGACCGGCAGTACATGCGTGACGTCGCCGATCGCGGAAAGGCGGAGGATGCAGATGGAGTTGACGGATGTGCCGGATGAATCATTCAGCATGGATTAGGTCGGACTGGCCCGGGTTGGAGTCGTCTGATTGTTGCTTGCTAGAATGCCGCAGGCAGCGGGCGCACCATCACCCATCTGCATCAACGAAGGCATATCATAACGCAGTATGCCTGTGACGTCCCATTTCCCGCAGGAAATCGACGCGAGCGAATCCGATCAGAGCAGCCCCGATGAGCCATTCCTCAGACTTTTTCGGCGATGATGGTGCCCGTTTACGGGTGAGTGCCGTCTGGTCGCCTTCATTCAACACTGATTGGTTCCGACCCAATGCCTGGGGAAGCGCTGCACGGCCGGTGGACGCGGGCGGTCGGGGTGGTGCCTGGTTCGTGACGGCGCCGGGTGGTGAACTGGTGTTACGGTTCTACCAGCGCGGTGGGCTTATGGCCCATCTTTCCAGGGATGCCTATGTCCGCACCGGGGTTGCCCAGAGCCGGGCCTTTGCGGAATTTGATCTGCTTCAGCGCATGGTCGAACGGGGGCTGCCTGTTCCAGCGCCGGTGGCTGCTGCTTTCTGGCCGCGGGCGGGGGTATTCTACCGGGCGGCGATCCTGGTGGAGCGGCTGGAATCCGCCCAGCCATTGCCATCCGTGCTCGGTACCCTGGCAGCGGAACACTGGGAAGCGGTGGGCCGAACCGTCCGCAGGTTTCATGACGAGGGCATCGATCATGCGGATCTCAACGCCTTCAATATCCTCTGGGTTAATGGCTCGGTCTACGTGATTGATTTCGACAAGGGGCGACAGCGGGCGCGCGGCATTACGGGGGCACGCTGGCAGCGTGGCAACCTGGACCGCTTTCACCGGTCACTTTTGAAGCTGGACTGGACTGACTCGCCACTGGGGCTGGACACAGCCTGGGAGCATGTTCTTGCGGGCTACAGTGAAGGAGCGGGTCACCCATGAAGCTGACGACCCGGTATGAACGGAATCTGCACAAGCTGGGCTATTACCTCACCGCACTGTTCGACCTGGTGGTGCCCCGCTCCTACTGGCTGTGGCACGGGCAGCGCCTGATGGAGGAATACGCGGCGCTGGAGCCGGAAGCGAAGGCGGAGGTGGATGCGCGGGTGGCCTGGTACAACCGGCTGGAAGCACCGTTCAATCCAGGCCCCGAGGCGATACGGCCACAGCAGTTTTCACGCCGGGGCCAGCGCTCCGCCTACTACCTGGACTTCAAGCGCCTGCTCCGTTGCCTTCCCGATGACCGGCCCTTCCGCTATGAGTTCGGGGATGTAACCTGGGTGCCGGAATACCCGAGCTTCGTGAAAAGCCGCCCTGTTGCGTCAGCGGGCGAAAACGCCAACTCCGTCCTGCTCAAGCTCAACCAGGTTCGCCATTACTTCATGGTACCGGACCCTCTGTCGTTCCGGGAGAAAGAGCCCATCGCCATCTGGCGGGGCAAGGGCAGCCAGCCGCAGCGGAAGGCCTTTCTCGAGCGCTATCATGACAGCCCGCTCTGTGATGTCGGCTGCAACCATGAGGAGTCGATCGGCAAGCCCTGGCATACGGGCTTCATGCCCGCCTCTGAACAGCTGAATTACCGCTACATCGTGAGCATTGAAGGGAACGATGTGGCGACCAACCTGAAATGGATCCTGGCTTCCAACTCCCTGTGCCTGATGCGGCGGCCGCGCTACGAGACCTGGTTCATGGAAGGGGCGCTGGAACCCGATGTGCACTACGCCTGTCTGGCGGATGACCATTCGGATCTGGAAGAGCAGATCCGCTACTACAATGCCCATCCGGAGGCGGCCGAAGCCATCATCCGCAACGCACAGGCCCATGTGGCCCGCTTCATGGACACACGCCGCGAATGGCTGATCTCGCTGCTGGTCATGAGGCGCTATTTCGAGAAGGTCGAGGCCTGATGGCGCGTTACCTGTTCTTCGTGAATCAGCCCTATTCCTACTCCATCCTGCGCCCCCTCCAGGAGGCCATTCGTGCACGTGGGGACGAGGTCGCGTGGTTCGTGGCCGGCTGCAGCGCGGCACCCCTCAGCGAGGACGAATTGAGGCTGGAGACAGTGCGGGAGGTCATGGCGTACGGCGCTGTTGCCACCTTTGTGCCGGGCGACTGGGTACCCTGGTTCTTTCCGGGCATCAAGGTGGAGGTGTTCCACGGTCTGGCACGAAACAAGCGGGGCCACGAGACCGAGGCGGAGAGCGACCACTACCGGATCCGCGGCTGGTTCGACCTGTACTGCACCCATGCCGAGGGAGACACTGAACGTTTCCAGGAGCTGGCCCGGGAGAAGGGATTCTTCTCCGTGGCTCATACCGGCTGGCCCAAGCTGGACCCGCTGCTGAAGGAGGCTGAGAGCTCGGGCCCCGCGGAGAGCAGCGACAGACCGACCGTATTCTTCGCCTCCACCTTCAGCCGCAGCGTAACAGCCGCCCCGGCACTGTATGACGAGATTGCCCGCATGGCCGATTCCGGCCGCTGGCATTTCCTGGTCACGCTGCACCCCAAGATGGATCCGGAATGGGTGGTACGCTACCGTGCCTTGGCGGGCCCGAACCTGACCTTCATCGAAAGTGATGAGGACCTGATTCCGTATCTCCCGCAGGCGGACGTCATGCTCTGCGACACGTCATCCATCATGTTCGAGTTCATGTTCCTGGACCGGCCGGTGGTGACGCTCAATACCCGTATGCCGGGGCCGTGGCTGATTGATGTGGCGGAAGCTTCCGAGGTTGAGCCTGCTCTGGAGAGAGCGCTGCAGCGGCCGGAATCACTGGTTTCCGCGATGCGCGCGTATTGCCGGGAGCTGCACAGCTTTACGGACGGGCGCTCGAGTGAGCGGGTGCTTGAGGCGGTTGATTGGTTCCTTCGGGAGGAGCGTGACAAGTTTGGGCGTAAGCCGCTCAATCTTTGGCGGAAGTTGCGTATCTGGTTTCGGCTGCGGCGCGATCTGGCTGAAACCCGTTATCGATCAGCGCTCGAAAACAGGCAATGAAATCCGCCTTCCGTTGGGTCAGCGTCTCTCTGTTGGCAGCATTGAACCGTTCGTAAAAGTGGGTTCTGTTGTCCGCTAGCCAGTGGATTCCGTCGACCACATCATCCACGTTGCAGAGCGCTGCCTTTACCCAGTTCACACCCTCGAGGTTCACCCTGTCGTGAGGGATTGGAAGTGTCACATCCGGGTAGGACACTGGTACCAGATATCCGGTTTCCTTATGTTGAATCCATTCGTTCATAGGGGGCGCATCCGTTGTGAGTACCGGAGTGCCGGAGTAGAGGCTTTCGAGGATGGCAAATCCAACGCCTTCCCACTTAGAAGGCGCGAGGGAAAAATCCGCTGATCGGTAGTACGAAAGGTTTTTCCGGTAGGAGGTGTTTTTCCGGATGTAGGAGAAGCTACGCCCGCTGAAAGAGGTTAGCGGAGAGACGTCGAGTTCGGTCTGGGTTTTCAGTGTAAAGTGGATGTCATTCCTGGCTGCCAAGACTTTGCTGAATGCATCGATAACGACCTGAGGGTTACGGCGCTCCCCCAGGCCCCCCCTACCGGCATTAAACAGGAATGTGGTCCTGTCTGCTGACGGTTGTTTTTTATGGATGGGGAGTTCGGTAATCCAGGGGTTCCGGACAACATTGCTCAGCCCGAAATGCTGTTCAAGGAAATCGGCGCAGGCATGTTGGGGGGTCATGATGATATCTACGCGGTTGAAGTCATCTCGCGAGAGCTGAGTGGGGATCCATTCGTGGTTGGGGCGCCATATGGTGCGTATCCCGCGCTCGCGGCACGCGTTGAAGAGGTTGGGCATGAACTGCTCGATGGTCATGACAACATCCTTGTCATTCAGCCATCTACGGAATGAACGTTTATTGTGCCATGTGCTATCAAAATCTTTACCTCGCCGTCCTGCCGGAATTTCGTAGATCTGGAAGTCAACGTCGGGGAAATGATTCCGGAAGAAATCGCGCAAAAGACGGGACTCGGTCCCGAGGCCGCGGTTATTCATGCAGTTAACCAGACCAAATTGCGTTCGGCTGGATTTTTTAGTGAAAAAGGCTGCCACATTGCCTCCTGAGCAAGGGTCTGATCATTGTTTGTACAGCATTCAGTTGCCTTGAAAATTGCCCATCGTAGATCCTCTGGAATCACAGGGAGCAGAGGCTTCAACCGCAGGTCAACTGTTGCATTGATAATCAGCATGCTACCATCCTTCCTCGTCAAATCGCTCTCCGAGTGGCCAATGGTCCCTTATGGGTTCTAGATTCAAGGATTTCTACGCGTATTTCGTGCTCTGGTTTTACCGCTTGGCGGCCAAGGGGTGGGTGCCTGCGCGTTGGTTTGAATCAAATCTTCCCGATTTTGAAAAGCGAGCTGCCCGTAGCGGGTTTCTGGAACTGGAAGTGGTCAGCCATTGTTGGCGCTACGCGCATTTCCTGATGTACCAGCTGAGTTCATTGGTCCAGTACCCGCCCTCAAAGCTCCATGTGACCATGACGGTCTGCTACTGCCCAGAGGATGAACAGACTCAACGGTTGCTGGACTTCTTCGGGCAACAGGACGTTCCCAACGTAACTTGGAACTGGGTCCCCTACCGAAAAGAAGAGTTGTTCCGGCGTGGTATAGGCCGTAACCGGGCAGCATTGAACACCGAAGCGGACTGGGTCTGGTTCACGGATTGCGATCTGCTGTTTCG
>ENA-ORCO01000132-ORCO01000132.1-marine-metagenome-genome-assembly--contig:-NODE-132-length-55320-cov-5.094618_pt1 | contig 55320 bp, 54 predicted proteins | sample MGYA00248633_ERZ508508 | MGnify/ENA primary metagenome ERZ508508 (study PRJEB26179, sample SAMN06268845) | marine metagenome | isolation source: A23 P1 aerobic enrichment on pine of planktonic cells taken...
TGTCATTCGAAGACGGCGACACGGTCGTGTTCCACGACGAGCACAGCGAGTACGACGGGCAGACCGGCGAGATCACGCAGGTCGTCGAGACGATGTTCGGCGACGAGAACTACATCGTCTCCTTCGAGGACGGACAGGAAGCCGGAATCCCCGCGGACAACCTCGAAGCCGCCGAGGAGTAACGCCGCGATGTCGTCGGTCCCGCTGCACTACGTCGACCTGCGAGCGTTCTGTTACGCCACCGAGGAGGAGCAACGTGTCGAGCAGGCGCTCCGGACGTACCTGCCCGAGGACTGCGAACTCGACCGCTCGGTTACCGAGGGCCACCACGGCAACCGCATCGTCGTGCTCTCGGTCCGGGTCGAACGCGCCGACGAGATCCGACACGTCATCGACACCCTCGCGGCCCTCGACGACATCGACACCGTCGTCGGCGAACTCGACGAGCGGGTCGACGAGAACTGCGCTTTCTTCCTCACGCTCGACAAGCAGGCGGCGTTTCGCGGGACCGTCGCCCGCGGCGACGGCATCACCTTCCGCACCAAGGTCGAGGCCTACCCGGCGAAGCAGGCCACGGCCGTCGAGAACGCCCGCGAACTGTTCGAGGCGCTGTGACTCGCCTTCGGCGCCCGTCCATTCCTGAGTACCGATGACCTACGAGGCCGTCCACGCCACGCCCGACGGCGACGCGACGCTCGACCGTCTCGTGCGGACCGCCAGCGAGTACGGGTTCGAAGGAGTCGTGGTCAGGAACCACGGCGACGCGAAACCCGATGGGGACCTCGATGCGGTCGCCGACACCTACGGCGTCGACGTCGTCTCCGGCGTCGAGATACGCGCCGAGGACCCCTCGCGAGCGAGCGGGTTCGTCGGCAACCACCGCGAGACGAAGACCATCGTCGTCGTACACGGCGGCACGCCCGAACTGAACCGCTTCGCCGTCGAACAGCCGGCGGTCGACGTGCTCGCCCATCCGATGGCCGGCGACGGTGACGTCAATCACGTCCTCGCGAAGGCGGCCGTCGAAAACGGCGTCCGCTTCGAGTTCTCGTTCCGGGAGATACTGCGGGCCAGCGGCGGCGACCGCGTCCAGGCGCTGCGTGACCTCCGAAAGCTCCGCGAACTCGTCGACGCCTTCGACGCGCCCTACGTCGTCAGCGCCGACCCGCGGAGCCATCTCCACCTGCGCGCGCCGCGGGAACTGGTCGCCGTCGGGGAGGTTATCGGCTTCGACGCCGCCGCCATCGAGTCCGGCCTCGCGGAGTGGGGTGAGATCGCCGAGCGGAACCGCGGGATCCGGAGCGACGAGTTCGTCGAACCCGGCGTGAAAGTACGGTCGGGGGACGGCACTCAGTCGAACGACGACAACCAGTCGAACGACGACAACCAGTCGGCGGACCCCCACTCGAACGACGACGGGGAGTAGCGGGTCACATCCGAGCCCTTCATACCCTGTGACGCCCGACTGGGGCCCATGAAACGAGACCTGGACGAGCACGCCGAGCGGTTCGACGGCAAGGCCGCCGAGTACGACGAGTCGAAAACGGAGGAGCACCGCGTCACGGCGTCGCTGGTGGTCGAGCACGCCGCGCCGGGGGCCGACGACGTGATACTCGACCTCGGAACCGGGACCGGCGCCATCGCTTTGCCACTGGCCGGTGAAGCGTCGCGGGTGCTCGGGCGGGACATCAGCGATGGGATGCTGGAGCAGGCCCGCGAGAAGGCCGCGGAGCGCGACCTCACGAACGTCGACTTCGGGGTGGGACGGTTCAGGGACCCGAACGTCCCCGAGGACGTTTCGGTCGACGTGGTCACCTCGAACTTCGCGATGCACCACCTCGACGACGCGGCGAAACGCGAGGCGATCGAGGTGATGGCCGAACTGGGGCCCCGGCGGATCGTTCTGGGTGACATCATGTTCTTCGGCGAAGCGGACCCGTCGGAACCGTTCTACGGTCCGGAGGTCGACGACCCGGCGACCGTCGGGGTACTCGCCGACGCGTTCACCGACGCGGGCTTCGCGCTGACGGCCGTCGAGTTCGTCCACGACCAGGTCGGCGTCCTCGTCGCTGAACCGACTGCGTCGCCGGACGGCGACCCGATCCCGTCGATGGAATCGGAGTCCGACGTGGAATGAAACACCTCCCGAAACATCTCCAGCCGCGGTGGCGATATCTCGCGGTCGAGCTGCGGACGCGGCCGGTGACGCCCCTCGATAGGCGGTCGTTCCAGCGCGAGTGCTGGTTCGCGGCGCAAAACCTCGTCGGGGACACCGGCAGCGCCACCCTCGACCTGTCCGTGATCCGGTTCGAACACGACGGCGAGTCGGGACACGCGGTCGTTCGGGCACGCCGCGGGGAGGTCGACGGCGCTCGCGCCGTGTTGGCCTGCGTCGACAGTGTGGACGGGGCGGATCTGGGTCTTCGAGTCCGGGGGACGAGCGGCACGATCCGCGCGGCCGTCGAGTCACATCTCGGACTGGCCAACGAGTGAGTGTCGCGTCCCGGCGAGCGGACAGGTCGGGGCATCGAGGTGGGTGGATCGAGAGATCGGGACGGGCGGATCGAGAGATCGGGACGGACAGGTCGAGGCATTGAGGTGGGCGGATCGAGATGGCCGGATCGGCGGCCGTGTCCCGGCAGGGACCGCCCTCGTGCTGGCGTCGGGAGCGTTCCGACAAGAAAAGTATATACGCCGCCGACCGGAACGAACGGACCAGAGAAACGTCGTCTTCGAGAACGCCGAGCGGCGGCCCGTCACGCGTGACGGCGCCGTCGTCGCGCAGGTCGACGACGCGCGGTACGACGACGCGTTCGTCGGGGCGACCGAACTCGATCTATAAGTATGCAGGGACAATCGCAACAACAGGCGTACGACCGTGGGATCACGATCTTCTCGCCGGACGGCCGGCTCTACCAGGTCGAGTACGCCCGCGAAGCCGTCAAGCGCGGCACCGCGAGCATCGGCGTACGAACATCTGACGGCGTCGTTCTCGTCGTCGACAAGCGGATCCGCTCGCCGCTGATGGAACGGTCCAGCGTCGAGAAGATCCACAAGGCCGACGACCACATCGGTATCGCCAGCGCCGGCCACGTCGCCGACGCGCGCCAGCTCATCGACTTCGCCCGACGGCAGGCGCAGGTCAACCAGCTGCGCTACGGCGAGCCCATCGGCGTCGAGACGCTCACCAAGGCCGTCACCGACCACATCCAGCAGTACACCCAGGTCGGCGGCGCCCGCCCGTTCGGCGTCGCGCTCATCATCGGCGGCATCGCCAACGGCGAGCCCCGCCTCTACGAGACCGACCCCTCGGGGACGCCCTACGAGTGGAAGGCGCTGGCCGTCGGCGCCGACCGCGGCGACATCCGCGAGTACCTCGAGGACAACTACGACGAGGAGCTGGACCTGGACGACGGCGTCGGCCTCGCGCTGGAGGCGCTCGCGTCGGTCAACGACGGCCAGCTGGCCCCCGAAGGCATCGGCATCGCCACCATCAGCGTCGACGACGAGGAGTTCTCCGAGATGAGCGACGCCGAGAAGGAGTCCCACCTCGACGAGCTCGACCTGCTCGCCGTCGAAGACGAGGACGACGACGAGAGCGACGAGGAGTAACGCCGCCTCGGCGGCCGGCGACGCTCGCCGCGCGAGGAGCCGGCGGGCGTGGGCGTCGGCGTGACCGTCCGCGTGCGGTCGGCGCCCACACACCTTTTTACCTACCCGGTGTTACCTCCGGGTATGATATCGCTCGACGAGGCCGTGACGGCGCGTCTGGAGTCCCACGGCGAGCGCTTCGAAGTGCTCGTCGAACCCGACGCCGCCCTCGCGATGAAGCGCGGCGAGTTCGACGGGGAACTGGAGGACGTGATCGCCGCCGAGGACGTGTTCGAGAACGCCTCTCGCGGGGACCGCCCGCCGGAGAACGCGCTCGAAGAGGTGTTCGGGACGACCGACCCGCTGGAGATCATCCCCGAGGTCGTCGACCGCGGGGAGATCCAGATCACGGCCGAACAGCGCAAGGAGATGCAGGAGCGCAAGTACCGGGACCTGGTCAACCGCATCACGCGCAACGCGGTCAACCCGCAGATGGACGACGCGCCCCACCCGCCCGACCGCATCGAGAGCGCGCTGGAGCAGGCCGACTTCAAGGTCGACCCGATGGAGCCCGTCGAGAACCAGGTCGACGACGCCCTCGACGCGCTGCGGCCGGTGATCCCCATCCGCTTCGACACCGTGAAAGTCGCGGCCCAGCTGCCCGCCGACTACGCCGGCAGCGGCCAGGCGCAGGTCCGCGAGTTCGGCGACCTCGAACGCGAGGAGTGGCAGCCCGACGGCTCCTGGGTCGGCGTCGTCGAGTTCCCCGCCGGGATGCAAAACGATTTCTACGATCTGGTCAACGAGGTCTCCAGCGGCGAGGCCGAGACCCGCATCCTCAAAGACGAGGACGACATCGACACCCGGTGAGGCGCGGCCCTCGCTCGTGGCCGCGGTCCTCTCTCGCGACCACCGCCCACCCGCTCGACTGCGCTGCCGTCGCCGATCGCCGGAGGGCGCGCCTTCTGGAGAGTCGATCAGTCGCGGTTGTGTGAGGTTACCGGTCGTGGTCGGGCGGTCCCGGGCGGCTCGCCACGGAGTACCACTGGCATGAACGTTCCGGTGTTGATATATGGAGCGATCACGAATCTCCGATCATGACCCACGTCTGCCGTAACTGCAAACGCACGTTCAGTACGGAACTCGAACTGGAGCTCCACCGAGACACGTGCTCGCAGGGCGATCTGTTCTGCGACGAGTGCGGCGAGCGGTTCGCGGAGCGAACGGCCACGGAGGACGGCTGGCACTATCGATGCCCCAACGAGGACTGCGAGGGCGAGGGGATGGGCGAGGACATCCACAAGGTCAGCAACGTACGACTCGAGAACTCCGCCTGACGGCGCCCGCGGTCACCCCTTCTCCCCGAGTGGTCCTACTCCCTCGATAGCTCGTCGTGCTCGGCGATCGACGCGATCCGGTCGAGGGCCCGCCGACAGACGATGGCGTAGCCGCCCGCGAGCAGCGGGATCTCGAAGGCGACCCGCGAGCGGTCGTCGCCCAGCGGCGTGACGGCGTGCCCGGTCGCGGGAATTCGCGCCACGCGCCACGTCCAGCGGTAGTCCCCGCAGGACTCGACCTCGAAGGGGATCCACGGGCCGCCGGCGACCTGCACCTCGCCTCGCGATCCGGGCTCGATGTATCGGTCGCGCGAGCGGACGGCGCTGACGCTCGGTCCCCATTCGGGCCACTGTTCGGTATCGGTCAGGACCGTCCAGACGGCGTCGGCGTCGGCGCCGACGACGCGGTCGACGACGAGGCGTCGACCGTCGGGCGTCCGCTCGATCTGCGGCAGTGCGGCCATGCGCGCTCCTTGGAGCCGCTCGGCCTTGGGTGTCGGGGGGGCGAGTTCGGTCGCTCCGGTCAGGGGATCGCGCGGGCCGCCCGCCGGAGGTCGTCCTCGTCGCGCCTGTGGGCGACGCGGTCGCCCGTTCGTTCGGCCGAGAGGCTCGCTCCGCTCGTCTTCCGAGCTCTCGTTCGCTTCGTCTTCGCGCGGCGCTGCCCCCTCCGTCCAGAGGCTTCACTGTAGATCACCGATGTCGGCCGATACCCAGATCCGATAACGGGGGACGAACCTATACAATCCCCCACCCGTAAGGGTCGGTCGAATGATCACGGCCCGCGACCTGCGAAAGGAGTACGGCGGCTTCGTCGCGGTGGAGGGAAGCACGTTCACGGTCGAGGAGGGCGAGGTCTTCGGCATCATCGGCCCGAACGGCGCCGGCAAGACGACGACGCTGAAGATGATCGCCGGCCTCGTCGAACCCACCGACGGCGAGGTGTCGGTCGCCGGCTACGACGCCGGCGAGACGGAGATGCGCCAGCGACTGGGCTTTCTCCCGGAGGAGTCGCCGCTGTACGAGGAGATGACGCCCGTCTCGTATCTGCACTTCTTCGCGGACCTGTACGACGTGCCCGAGGGGGTCGCCGACCGTCGCATCCACGACACGCTCGAACGGCTCGACCTCGACCACCGCGACCGGCCCCTGGGCGATATGTCGAAGGGGATGAAACGGAAAGTCGCCATCGCGCGCTCGCTCATCAACGACCCCGACGTGCTGATCTACGACGAACCCGGTAGCGGGCTGGACCCGCTGACGACGAACTACATCATCGACTTCACGCGCGAGCTCGGCGAGCAGGGCAAGACCATCGTCTTCAGCGCCCACAACCTCTACCACGTCGAGAGCATCTGCGACCGCGTCGCGATCATGAACGAGGGCCGCATCGTCGCCAAGGGCGACCTGGACGAACTCCAGGCCGAGTACGGCCGGACGGAGTACCACGTCTACACGACCGTCGAGGTGCCCGACAGCGCCCGCGAAAACGGCCACCACCGGCGGGTCGTCGAGAGCATGGACGCCGTCGACGAGACCAGGGAGGCCGCCAGGGAGGCCGGCGGTGAGGTCGTCGACATCCGGACCGAGGAGTCCAGCCTGGAAGAGGTGTTCCTCAACGTCGCCGAGTCCGACCCCGAGGCCGAGCGGACCTCGGGGCCGCGAGCGTGAGCGGTCCGCCGCCGGTCGGCGGTGACGGCTCGTCCGACGACCCGTCGGAGGACGCCAGCGGCGGTTCCCGCGGTCGACGCCTCGCCCGCTGGGTCCGCACGCGCGTCGAGAACGTCGCCCGGATCGCCCGCTGGGAGGTGACGAAAAACGCCGGCGGCGTCGACCGGCGGACGGCCGCTATCGCGCTGCTGGCGGTGCTCGGACTCGGCGCGATGGCGCCCGTCGCGGTGAGCCAGGGCGTCGCGCTCGACCAGGGGATATACCGGGTCGGCGTCGTCGAGGAGGACCCCCTCTACGACCCCGCCTACCTCGACCCGACCTTCCGGGTGCAAGACCCGAGCGAGTCGGCCGTCGAGGCGGGGTATCAGGAGATCATGATCGTCGGACCGCAGGTCCGCGAGTACGCCAACTCGACGAAGGGGCGGGCGGCGGTCGCCGAGTTGCGGTCGACGGTGAAACGGTACAACGACGGGGTCATGGACCTGGAGGAGAACCGCTCTGCGGCGTTCCCGGTACTGGTGAACCTCACCTACGTCGACCGCGAGGCGACGCGGGTCACGGTCTCGCAGACGCAGACGATCCCGATCCAGACGGACGACGACGACGGTGGCGGGGGTGACGGGTCCGACGGCGGTGGCAGTGGCGGCGACGGGACCGCCGAGGACAGCGGCGACGGGACGGCGAGCGGCGACGCCGACGGCGGGGGAGCCGATAGCGGCTCGGGCGACGGCTCCGCCGACGTGACGCGGCCCGACGGGGGGTCCAACGTCGCCGGGTCGAGCATCGGCGCGCGACTGACGGGCGGGAGTTCCACCGGCACCCCCTCGGACATCACGCCGCCGTTCCCGTTCCGGTCGCTCGTGCTCGCGTTCGTGTTCGTCCTGCCGCTGAACTTCGTCATCCAGGCCTACGGGTCGACGATCCTCAGCGAGCGGATCAACCGCAGGGGGGAACTGCTGCTGGTCGCGCCCGTCTCCCGGGGCGACATCATCGTCGGGAAGACGCTGCCGTACTTCGCGGCCGCCGTCGGCGTCGCGACGGGGATCACGCTGGCGCTCCAGTTCGGGCTCGGGCTCGGCGGGTCGGCGATCTCCGTCCTCGCCGTCGTCCCGCTGGCCATGCTGTTCCTCGCCGCGACGTTCCTCGGCGCGATGTTCGCGCGGTCGTTCAAGGAGCTGACCTTCGTCACGGTGACGATCACCGTCTCGCTCACCTCCTACGCGTTCGTCCCGGCGATCTTCACGGACGTGACGCCGATCGCGCTCATCTCGCCGCTGACGCTCGTGGTTCGGGACTTACAGGGCCAGGCGATCGGACTCGGACAGTTCGTCTTCTCGACGCTGCCACCGACGCTGACGGCGCTGGTCTGTTTCGGGCTCGGCGCCGGGCTCTACCGCGAGGAGGACATGTTCACCCAGCGGCCGATCCCCTACAAGGTGCTCGACGCGCTGGCGGGGCCGATCGAGCGCCGGCGGAGCGTCGCGCTCGTGACTGCGATACTCCTACCGTTCGTCCTCGTGGCGGAACTCGTGGTCGCGGCGTTCGCCTACCCGCTCTGGCAGGCGGAGCTCCCGGTCGGGATCATCGTCGTCGCGGTGCTGGTCGGCCTGGCGGTCGTCGAGGAACTCGCGAAGAGCCTGCACGTCTACGCCGGCTACGCCCACTCGCTGTTCGACGACCGGCTGCGGACGGCGCTGGTCGTCGGCGCCTTCAGCGGCCTGGGCTTTTTCCTCGCCGAGAAGCTCACGCTGATCGTCCGCCTGGCCGACCTGCAGACGCTCCCCGTCGGTCAGACGGTGGTCGGCGAGCAGGCGGCGGTTCAGGCGGGCGTGCCGCTCCCGATACTGCTGGTCGCGCTCCTGCTGGCGCCGCTGGCGCTGCACGTCGTCACGGCGTCGATCTCGGCGCTCGGCGCCAGGCGCGGCCGACGCTCGTACGCGGTCGCGCTGGTGGTCGCGGTCGCGGTTCACGTCGCCTACAACCTCACGGTGGTGAGTAGCCTTGTCTGATGATTCGCCACCGGCCCCGCAACCGGGGTCGACGGCCGCCGAGTCGGCCGACGGACCCGGCGGCGACGGAGCGAGCGACGGCGGGTCCGCCGAGCGGTCGCTGCTCGCCGACCCGCGACTCACCATCGCGAAACGCGACCTGTCGTCGCTCAGCCGCGAGAAGACGATCGTCCTCGCGCTGCTGATCCAGCTGTTCGTGGCCGCGTTCTCGTCGTTCCTCGTCGTCGGGCTCACCTCGCTGTACAGCCCGGGGTCGGTCTCGGCGGGCGAGGTGGTCGTCGGGGTCGCCGGCGAGCACGACGACGCGCTGGTCCGGGCGGCCGACGACCAGTCCGGCGTCCGCGCGATCGTCTACCCGAACCCCGAGGCCGCCCGCGACGCCTACCAGGACGGGAACGTCCACGCGACGCTGCTGGCCGTCGACTCGGGCGACCGGATCGACGTGACGGTGATCGCACCGACCGAGAGCATCGAGACGACGCTGATCGTCGACCAGGTGCGCACGCTACTGGAAGCCGTCGAACGCACCGAGCGGATCGCTCGCTCGGACTCGCTGACGCGCTCGACGGTCCCGCTCCCCGACGACGTGGACGCCAGCCCCTACTTCGGGTTCACCTACACGGTGCTCGTCCCGCTGCTCCTCTTTCTCCCCCCGTTCATCAGCGGCTCGGTCGCCGTCGACGCCCTCACGGAAGAGATCGAGCGCGGCACGCTCGAACTGCTGCGGGTCGCGCCGCTGTCGCTGGTCGACATCGTCGACGGCAAGGCCCTGGCGATGATCCTCATCGCGCCCGCCCAGGCCGTGCTGTGGATCGGCCTGCTCGGCTTCAACGGCATCGGGATCGCGAACGTCGGGCAGATCCTGCTCGTGGTGACCGCATTGACGACGCTGGTCGTCACCCTCGGGCTCTCGCTGGGCGTGCTCACCGCCAGGCGCCGGCAGGCACAGCTGCTGTACTCCGTGCTCGTCATCTTCGGGTTCGGCCTGCTGACCTTCGCCCCCGAACACCCGGCGACGACCGTCGCGAAGCTCGCCGTCGACAGCCCCACCGCGACGACGACGCTCCACGTCGCCGCCTACGCCGTCGCCGCCGCCGCTCTGTTCGTCGTCGCCCGTCGATTCGTGGCCAGAACCGACCCCGAAGGGCTCTGAACCGCCGACGGCGACCTCGCCCCCTCGACGCCACGGCGCGGAGAACCGGCGACGGCACCCGCGGAACGCACCTTTTTGCGCCGCGCGCCCCTCTCGCGAGTCATGGAGTACACCACACTGGGATCGACGGGCGTCGAGGTCAGCCGCATCTGCCTCGGTTGCATGAGCTTCGGCTCCTCGGACTGGCGCGAGTGGGTCTTGGACGAGGAGGAGGGCATCGAACTCGTCGAACGGGCCCGGGACCTGGGAATCAACTTCTTCGACACGGCGAACATGTACTCGCTGGGCGAGTCCGAGCGCGTCCTCGGGAACGCCCTCGAGGGTCACCGCGAGGAGAGCGTCGTCGCCACGAAGGGGTTCTTCCAGATGGACGACGACGACCCCAACTCCGGCGGGCTCTCGCGGAAGGCCATCGAGCAGGAGCTCGACAACTCCCTCGACCGGCTCGGGATGGACACCATCGATCTCTACCAGATCCACCGCTGGGACTACGACACGCCCATCGAGGAGACGCTGCGCGTGCTCGACGACGCCGTCCGCCGCGAGAAGGTCCGCTACATCGGCGCCTCGTCGATGTGGACGCGGCAGTTCGCCGACGCCTTGCACGCGAGCGACCGGCTGGGCCTGGAGCGGTTCCAGACGATGCAGAACCACTACAACCTCCTGTATCGCGAGGAGGAGCGGGAGATGCTTCCCTACTGCCAGCAGGAGGACGTGGGCGTCATCCCGTGGTCGCCGCTGGCGCGCGGCTATCTCACCCGGCCCCACGAGGAGTACGACGCGACCACCCGCGGGGAGACAGACGACTACGCCCGCGAACACCCCTACTTCGAGGGCGGCGGGCGCGAAATCAACGAGCGCTGCCAGGAACTGGCCGAGGAGTACGGCGCGACGATGGCCCAGATCGGGCTGGCGTGGCTGCTGGACAAGGAGTGGGTCGACGCGCCCATCGTCGGCACGACCAGCATCGAACACCTCGAAGACGCGGTCGAGGCGCTCGATATCTCGCTCTCGGCGTCCGACACGGAGTACCTCGAAGCGCCCTACGAGCCGGTCCGGGTGTCCGGTCACGAGTAGATCCGCGGAGTGAGGCGCCGACCAGTCGACGGGAGCGCCCCGCGTCCGCGTGCGGTGCCGATACCACTAAACCGCGCCCGGCCCACGGGTGATTCGATGACAGATCCCCGTGACGACGGCGACGGGGCCGATCCGCCCCCCGAGAGCGTCCCGGCCGACGCGGAGCCGGCCGGCGACGCGCGGGTCGGCGCCGGTCAGCCGCCGTCGGACGACCCGCCGAGAGCGAGCGAGTCCACGGCGGCCGACACCGACGACCGCCCGGTCGCCGAGTCCGTCGAGACGCCGGGCGAACCGCGGACGCTCGACCAGCGAGTCCGGGTCGAGTGGATCGTCGGCCCGCTGTTCGGCGCCCTCCTGACGGCGGCGGTCGCCGGGTTCATCACCTGGGCGGTCGCCGCCGAGTACCTCCCCTACGACCGGACGACGAGCGCGGTCGCCGTCGGTGGCGGCCTGTTCGTCCTGTTCGCGGTGTACGGCGTCGTCCGCGCCGTCTTCCTCTACCGGTCGTGGCGCTACGTCGTCCGCGAGGAGTCGCTGTACCTGACCCGCGGGGTCCTCACCCGCGTCCAGACGGTGGTTCCCTACGTCCGAGTCCAGCACATCGACACGCGCCGCTCGGCGTTCGAGCGGGTGCTCGGCCTCTCGACGCTGGTCGTCTACACCGCCGGCTCCCGCGGCGCCGACGTGACGGTCCCCGGACTCACGCCCGACACGGCCGAGGACCTGCAGTCCCGGCTCGAACGGCTCGCGATCGCCTCCGAAGACGAAGACGCGGTATGAGCGACGACGACTCCACCGAGAACGACCCGAAGCGCGACGCGGCCGAGGGAGCCGAGAGCGCCGGCCCAACGTCGGCGACGCCGCGTATCGAGGGCCCGCAGAAGCTCGACGTGCTGACGATCCCCTATCAGATCGCCCAGCAGGGCGTCAGCATCGCGATCGCCATCTTCGTCTTCGGTGGCGGCAGCGCCTCGGCGCTGTTCGGCTCGGGGCGGAGCCTCCTCGCGATCGGCGCGCTCGTCGCCGTCCTCGCGGGGATCGCGGCGTTCGTCGGCTACTTCGTCGCCCGCTATCGCCGCTTCGAGTACGAACTCACAGCCGACACCTTCGACATCAGGTCGGGCGTGCTCTCTCGTCGCACGCGGGAGATCCCGCTGCGGCGCATCCAGAACGTCGACATCAGCCAGAACGTCGTCCAGCGCGCCCTCGGGGTCGCCGAAGTGGGCCTTGAGACGGCCGGTGGCGGCGGGACGGAGGCCCAGCTCCGGTACGTCAGCGTCGACGACGCCGAGGCGCTCCAGTCGGAGCTGAGCCGACTGAGCCGCGTCGCGAAGGCCGGCGAGGGCGAGACCGCCGCGACCGACGAGGAGCGCTTCGAGACGGTGTTCTCGATCACCGAGCGCGAGCTCGGGATCCTGGCGCTGATCTCCGTCGACCTCCGGATCGCGTCGTTCCTCTTCTTCGGCGCGTCCGTCTTCGCGCCGTCGGCGGCCTCGATGGCCCAGCCCGACAACTGGTGGGAGTACGGCTTCGGGCTCGACAGCCTCGTCGGCGCGTTCCTCGGCCCGCTCGCCGCGCTCGGGGCCATCGCCCTGCTCGCGCTCGTCTCGGGCGTGCTCAACGCCGCCCGCTACTACGGCTTCACCCTCGACCGGGGCGAGGAGGAACTGCGCTACGAGCGCGGGCTCCTCCAGAAGTTCCGCGGCACGATCCCCCTCTCGAAGGTCCAGACGCTCACGCTGGAGGAGAACGTCCTCGCGCGGGCGCTGGGCTACGCCGCGCTGACCATCGAGACGGCCGGGTACACGCCGACGGGCGGGCAGTCCAACGGTTCCCAATCGGCGATCCCTGTCGCCGAGCGCGACCGCGTCGTCTCGCTGGCCCGCTCGCTCGAGGCGTTCGAGGACGACGCCCTCGAACGGCCGCCGAAACGGGCGCGCCTGCGCTACGGGTTCCGCTACGCCATCGGCCTGGCGATCATCGTCGCGCTGCTGTACGTCGGAACGGCGGTCACCGACTTCCGGCTGTACTGGTACGTCCCGCTGGTCGCCGCGCCGCTCGTGCCCGTCGCCGCTCACTACAAGTGGAACAACCGGGGCTACGCGCTCGGCGAGGACCACGTCGTCACCCGCAACGGCTTCTGGGTCCGCCGGCAGAAGGTCGTCCCCTACCACCGCGTCCAGACCGTGTTCAGTTCGCAGACGGTCTTCCAGCGCCGGCGCGACCTGGCGACGGTCACCGTCGACACCGCCGGCTCCCAGAGCCTCACCGGCCAGGACGCCAAGGCCGTCGATATCGACTCCGAGACCGCCGAACGGATCCGCGAGGCGGTCTCCGACGAGCTCTACGGGGCGCTCGCGCGCCGACGGCGCCAGGGACGCGACCGCTCGGGACCGGCGGGCGTCGGCGTCTCCGACGCCGGCGGGCCCGGCTCACCCGGCGGCGAGAGCGGTTCGCCCGGCGACTGACGTCGCCGAATCCGGTCCGAACAGCCCGGTCCCGACGGCGATTGCCGCTTCTCGTGCATTCACGGATCACCGCGCCGTAGCTCCGACGATGATCCCCGCAGGACTCCGAAAGGTGGCCTACGCGTCGATCGCCCTCAAAGGACTGTTCGCGACGGTCGCGCCGCGCCTGAGCGCCCGGATCGCGGCGACGATGTCGCTGCCGGGCTTCGAGAACACCGGCGAACTCGAACCGACCGACTGGTACGTCCGCGCGGTCCGGGCGACCGGCGTCGGCATGCTGGCCGCCGGCGGCACCGCGCTCCTCCTCGAGAGCCGCGCCGAAGCCGCGAGCGAGGACGACGAGGACGCGGCCGACGCGACGTTCGACGGCATCGACCGGATCGACACCGACGACAGCGCCGAGGACGGCGACGCCGCCGACCTGAGCGTCGCCGTCGGAACCGACGACGAGACCGACGCCGACGCGGCGGACGACGACGGGGCAGGCGGCGAGGGCGACGGGACCGAGACGAGCGACGCGGCCGACGAGTAACGCCGCACCTCCTTCTGACAGTCGTTCCGAAAGTCCAAATCACTATACGGGCAGGCGGTCGATACTGGACAGCCATCGGGCGCGAGTAGCCCGGGAGAGATACACATGCCAGCTATCGAGACCGAGGACCTGACGAAGCGGTACGGCGACGTGACGGCGCTGTCGTCGCTCTCACTGTCCGTCCCGGAGGGCGAGCTGTTCGGCCTGCTCGGCCCCAACGGCTCCGGGAAGACGACGACCATCGAGATCCTCACGGGACAGCTCGACCCGACGGAGGGGTCGGCGAGCGTGCTGGGTCACGACCCCGTGGCCGACCCCCTCGCCGTCCGCGAGGCGGTCGGGATCCTCCCGGAACGGGAGGACCCGCCGAGCTTCCTCACGCCCCGGGAGTACCTCCAGTTCGTCGGCGACGTGCGCGACCTGTCGGGGGTCGACGACCGCATCGCCGAGTGGGCCGACCGGCTGGGGTTCGTCAACACGCTCGACACCATCTCGACGGACCTGTCGGAGGGCGAGCGCCAGCGCGTGATGCTCGCCCAGACGTTCATCCACGAGCCGGATCTCGTCTTCATCGACGAGCCGCTGGTCAACCTCGACCCGATCATGCAGGCCGAGGTCAAAGACCACATGCGCGACTACTGCGAGCGGGGCAACACCCTCTTCCTCTCGACGCACTTCCTGGAGGTGGCCGAACAGCTGTGTACGTCGGTGGGGATCGTCCGCGACGGCGAACTCGTCGCCGAGCGCGACCCGCGCGCGCTCGACCCCGACGAGCAACTGCTCGACTACTTCCGCCGGGAGGTCGAGCCCGAGGGAGCGACCGACGGGATTCCGGCCGGGGGAGCCGCCGGCGAGTCCGGACGATGAGCGGAGCGGATACGACGACGCCGGAGGACACCGGGCGAGCGGGCGGCGGCGGATCGGGACGCGGCGGGCTGTCGACGCGCCTGCTCGCCCGGATGATCCGCGAGGAGTGGCGCCTGCAGGCGGAGCTGTTCGGCGACCGCTTCGCCCTCTTCCCGCTCGTGATCGCCGTCGTCGCCGGCCTCGGGGTCTGGCTGCTGACCGTCGCCGGCACCTCGATCGACGCCGTCGCCGCGGGGTTGCACGGCCTCGTGTTCTTCTTCGGCCTCCAGGTGGGCACCATCGGCCTCGTCGGGCGGGACGCGCTGCGCGACGTGCTGGGCGACGTGACGCTGCTCGTCTTCTCGGCGCGGACGCTCCCGGTCACCTGGCGGCGCCTCCTGGGGATCTTCGTCGTCAAGGACCTCCTGTACTACTCCGGGCTGTTCCTCGTGCCGATGGCGGTGGGGTACGCCGCCGTCGCGCTCTCGGCGGGCCAGCCGGCCGGTCGCGTCGCGCTGCTGTGGCTGACGACGACCGGCGCGTTCGCCCTCGGCGTCGGGACGAGTCTCACGCTCACCGGCGTCGGGACCCGGAGCAGGGCGGCGGTGCTCGCGCTCGTCCTCGCCGTCGCCGCGGGGATACTCACGGGGCGGCTCGACGCCGTCGCGCTCTCGCCCTACGGCTTCTACCTCGACCCCTCGCTCCGGTCGGCGGCCCTCGGGTTCGGCCCCGCGCTCGCGCTCGCCGTCGCCGGGCCGCTCGCCTTCGAGCCGGCCGAGAGCGGCGGGGCGCGGTCGGCGCCCCAGCGGTACGAGCGAGTCCGCTCGGCGATCCGCGACGACGGCGGCGTCGCGACGCGGACGCTGCTGGAGGTGACCCGCTCGTCGGGCTCCGTGTGGAAGGTCCTCTTCTCGATGGGCGTGCTGTTCGGGGTCACGGTCCTGCTCGTCCGCGAGGTCGCGCGGGCCACGACGCTCGCGCCCTCCTACGGTATCGCCGTCGGGACGCTGCTCGGGCTCGGTGCCTTCACCACCTACAGCTGGGTGACGCAGTTCGACTCCGCCGAGGAGTACCTGCGGCTACCGCTGTCGCTGTCGGCCGCGTTCGCGGGCAAGCGAACGGCCTTTCTCGTCCTCTCCGTGCCCGCCGGGCTGGTCTACCTCGTCGGTTCGCTGGTCTGGCTCCCCCCGGTCCAGGTGGCGGTCGGGGCCGTCGTCTTCCCGCTGGTGGCCGTCTACGTCTTCGGCGTCACGGCCTACGTCACCGGCTTCGCGCCGAACGAGCTGCTGTTCGACACGCCGCTGTTCGTCGCCTTCGGCGCGGCGCTGGCGGCCGTCGCCGTCCCGCTGGTCGTCGCCGCGCTCGCCTACACCGAGGCGCCGACCGTCGCCGTCGGCGTCGCCCTGGGCGTCTCCCTCGTCGCCGCGGCCGTCGGGTTCGCGCTCTCGACCCGGGCCGGCCCCCGCTGGCAGCGGAAACTCCGGTGACCGGACTGTCACGGAGCGTCCCCGATCACGCCCCGTGCCCGTCCCGTTCGACCGGTCCGTTCTGACCGCCCGCCCGACCGTCCCCCTTTTGCCGCGACGGGCCGTAGCGCCGGCCGAGCCACCGAATGTCCACCACGTCAGCTACCGATGGGCCGTTGGCCGAGATCCGCGGCGTCGTCGTCGATCTCGACGGGACCGTCTACCGCGGCGACGGCGTCCTCCCCGGCGCCGCCGAAGCCCTCGCGGCCCTGCGCGAGCGCGGGCTCGCAGTCTGCTTCTGCTCGAACAACCCGACGAAAACCCCGGACGAGTACGTCGACCGCCTCGGCGGGATGGGGATCGAGGCTGACGAATCGGAGATTCTCCCCGCGTCGACCGTCTCCCGCGACTACCTCCGCGACCATCACCCGGCGGACCCGACCTGTCTCCTCGGCTCCGACTCCCTGGGCGACTACCTCCGGGACTCCGGCCAGCGCCTCGTCGACGATCCACGGGAGGCCTCGGTGTTCGTCGCCTCGTGGGACGAGCGGTTCGACTACGGCGACATGAGTGAAGCCCTCGCCGGCGTCGACGACGAGACGACGTTCCTCGGGACCGACCCCGACCGGACGATCCCGACCGCCGACGGACTGGTCCCGGGGTCCGGCGCGGTGATCGGCGCCGTCGCCCGGACCGTCGGCCGAGAGCCCGACCGCGTCCTCGGCAAACCCTCGCCGGAGGCCGCCGAGGACGCGCTCGCTCGACTCGGCGTCCCGGCCGAGGACTGCCTCGTCGTCGGCGACCGCCTCGACACGGACCTGCGGATGGGCACCGACCACGGGATGGCGACCGCGCTCGTCCTCACCGGCGTCTCGACCCGCGCCGACGCCGCCGAGAGCGCGGTCGCCCCCGACGCCGTCCTCGACTCGATCGCGGACCTCCCCGCGCTGCTGGAGTGAGCGCGAGCGGGTCGCTGGCGGTCGTTCCGGCCGCTTTCGGGTCCCGGTTCCGACAGGTCGAGATAGCTTTATCTTGTCGCACGAACAACTAGTGTGTGAATCCAGTGGGGGTTCAGACCACCATGGCAAAGCTACTGCTCATCACCGGCGACTTCGCGGAGGACTACGAGGTAATGGTACCGTTCCAGGCGCTGCAGGCGGTCGGCCACGAGGTCGACGCCGTCTGCCCGGACAAGGAGGCCGGCGAGACGGTCAAGACGGCCGTCCACGACTTCCGCGGCGACCAGACGTATCTGGAAGAGCGCGGTCACGACTTCGAGTTGACGGCGACGCTCGCCGAGGTCGACCCGGCGGACTACGACGGACTCGTCCTCCCGGGCGGACGCGCCCCGGAGTACATCCGCAACTACGACGAAGTGGTCGGGACCGTCGAGCACTTCTTCGGCGAGGACAAGCCGGTCGCGGCCATCTGCCACGCGACGCAGATCCTCGTCGCCGCCGACGCCGTCGAGGGGCGGACCTGCACCGCCTACCCGGCGCTGGAGGCCGACGTTCGCGCGAACGGCGGCGAGTGGGCCGAAGGCGTCGTCACCGACGGCAACCTCGTCACCGCCCAGGCCTGGCCCGACCACCCCGAGTGGATCGCCGCGTTCCTCGACGTGCTCGGCACCGATATCCAGCACGGCCAGCCCGTCACCGCGGACTGAGCGGAACACTGCCGCTCGTTCTTTCGGCCGCTACGCTCTCGTCAGTCGGAACACCGCGCCGCTCTCGCCCGAGACCTGCCCGCTCGCGGTCGTACAGACGAACAGTTCGCCCGCGGGATTCCGGCCGAACGAGAGCACCATCGGCCCGAACTGCGCGTCCGAGTCGACGGAGACGGTCGTCGTCGGCCACAGCCCGTCGTCGGTCCGGCGGGCCGCGAACAGCCGCCCTTGCGCCCGCCAGTCGGCGAAGAGGTAGCGATCGCGAAGCCCCGGGATCGCGTCGCCGTCGTACAGGTACCCTCCGATGACGGCGATACCGCTGACTTCGGCCCCGCCGTGGGGGTACTCGATCACGGGGTCGCGGAGCGGCCGGCCGCGCGGGCTCTCCGAGGGGCACTCGTCGGCCTGGAAGCAGTGGGTCCCCTCTTCGACGTTCCAGCCGTAGTTACCGCCGCGCTCGACGACCGACACCTCCTCCCAGGCGCCCTGGCCTACGTCGGCCACGAACAGCGCTCCGTCGGGGCCGAACGAGAACCGCCACGGGTTCCGGAAGCCCCACGCGTACTGCTCGTCCAGCCCGTCGCCGCCCACGAGCGGGTTGTCCGCCGGGATCGTGTACGCTCGGACGGGCCCCGAGGGAGCGGCGGGCGTCCGCGACGACTCCCCGTCGACGTCGATCCGCAGCACGCTCCCGAGCAGGTTCTCGGTCAGGTCCTGGCCGTTGCCGCCGCCGACGGCGTCGTACCAGTCGTCGACGTGGCCGTTGCCCTGGTCACCGGCGCGGCCGCCGTCGCCGGTGGCGACGTAGAGGTACCCGTCCGGGCCGAACGCGACGGCACCGGCGTTGTGGTTGCTCTGCGGTTGCGCGATCTCCATGACCACCCGCTCGGAGTCGGGGTCGGCGGTCGCCGCGCCGGGGCCGGCGCGGAACTCCGAGAGGACGAACGTGTGGGAGTACCCGCGAGGCACCCACTCGCGCGCCGGCGCGCTGTAGCGGACGAACAACCGGCCGTTCTCCGAGAAGTTCGGGTGGCAGGCGAGGCCGAGCAGTCCCTGCTCGCTGTAGCCGTCCACGTCGACCATCCGGTCGGACACGTCGAGGAACGGTTCTTCGTGCAGGCTCCCGTCCTCCTGCAGGTGTATCTGGCCCGTCTGGTCGACGACGAACCGACGCCCCGGCTCCGGGATCGAGAGCGCCAGCGGCGAGGTGAACCCGGAGGCGACGCGCTCGGCGCCAACCGTCAGGTCTTCGAACGCGACCGTGTCCGCGGTCGGACCGTCTCCGTCCGGGGTGTCGCTCGCGTCGGCCGACCCGTCGGTCCCGCCACCGTCGTCGTCCCGGTCGGTCGCCGCGTCGCCGGGACTGGACGGATCGCCCCCCGGACCGCCGCCGTCCGAATCGCTCCCGCACCCGGCGAGGCCACCGGTCAGCGCCAGCCCGCCCACCGCGAGCGCGCGGCGCCGCGTCAGTCTGTCCTCGGTCATGGGCGGTCTTTGTCTCCCAGTGAAAGGTAGCTTGTGGTCGAGGAATAAACGAGCAACTCGTTTGGAGATGTGAATCTCGAACCTTTTTTACTGCCTTACCGACATGGTACGGGTATGGTTGACAGGCAAGACCTCCGCGAGCAGTTCACCGAGGCGTTCGAAGGCGCGGACTACCCGATCTCCAGCCCGATGGACCTGGTGCCGGCGCTGCCGAACGGCCCGGGGACGAAGTTCGAGTCGGGCGACTTCTCGATGACCGCGATGGAGCTGAACACGAAGCTTGGGAGCGGAAACTTCCCCTACGACAACGTCGACGCGTTCGTCGACGACGTCATGGACCAGCTCGACGACCAGGACCTTCTCTAACCGCCCGCGACCAGCGCCGTCGCGGCCGTCACTGCGACCCCGAGGCCCAGCAGCAGGTAGTTCGCCACCGCGCTGTCGGCCCGCGTCAGCGACAGCGTGTAGTGGGCGTCGGAGACGGGCCGGAACGGCGTGATCCCCATCGGCGTCAGCGCGTCGGCCAGCAGGTGCGAGCCGACCGCGAGCGACCCGAGGAGGAACCCGAACGCGCCCAGCGCCGCCGTCTCCCCGGAGACGAGTGCGTCCTCGGTCGCGAGCGTCTGCCCGAGCGCGACGCCGCCGGCGCCGACGCAGAGCCCGACGGCGATCAGGAAGCCCACGGTGTGCGTGGGTCCGCGGTGTTCGACGAACGGGATCCGCTGGTCCACGTCGGGCAGCCCCGAGAGCCCGACGACGACGGCGCCGCCGGCCAGCGCCGCGGCGCCGAACCCGGCGGCCAGCAGCGCGCCCCCGACCGGCGCGTAGACGACCAGCGCGGCCCCGTAGTGCCCCGTCTTGTACATCGTCGTTCGTAGCTGTGGCCGCCACGGTACTTACGCGCTCGGGGTGGCCGGCCCGCCGCCCGAGCACTGAAGCCCCCTCCGGACGGGGATCCGATATGAGCGACCCAGCGATGACGCGGTTCCCGGTCCCGGACGTCGACGACCTGCCCGAGGATCTGCAGGAGCGCATCGCCGAGGAGGAGGCCGACGCCGGCTTCGTCCCGAACGTCTTCCTCGCCTACGCCTACCGGCCGTCGCACTTCCGCGCGTTCTTCCAGTACTACGACGCGCTGGTCGAACACACCGAACTCGACCGCGCCGAGGTCGAGATGATAATCGTCGCCGTCAGCGGCGCCAACGACTGTCTGTACTGCAACGTCGCTCACGGCGCGCTCGCGCGCATCTACGCGGACGACCCCCAGATCGCCGAGCAACTGATGAGCAACCACCGCACCGCGAACGTCTCCGACGCGCGCCGCGCGATGCTCGATTTCGCCGTGAAGCTCACCGAGAACCAGGCCGCGGTCGACGAGGAGGACTTCGAACGCCTGCGCGAACACGGCTACTCCCGGCGCGCCATCTGGGACATCGGGAGCGTCACCGCCTTCTTCAACCTCTCGAACCGGATGGCCCACCTGGCCGACATGCGACCTAACGACGAATTTTACGAGCTCGGTCGCTGAGGGCGCCCGTCCCCACAGTCGTTGTCGATCCGATCGATAGCGCGGTCGTACGGTGCAACACCCTTAAGGATTAGATGAGTCTAAATCCGGGTGATGCTCAGCGCCAAGATGGAGGATTACCTGAAGGCGATCTACGAGCTCCAGCGCGAGAGCGAGGACCCGGTGGCGACCTCGCGCATCGCGGAGTTGCTGGACGTGACGGCGCCGACGGCGACCAGCATGATGGAGAAGCTCGAAGAGCGGGAGCTCGTGGAGCGCGAGAAGTACAAGGGCGTCCGGCTGACGCCCGAGGGGGAGACCGTGGCGCTGGAAGTCGTCCGCCACCATCGACTGCTGGAGACCTATCTCACGGAGGAACTGGGCTACGACTGGGCGGAGGTCCACGACGAGGCCGACCGGCTCGAACACCACATCAGCGAGACGTTCGAGCGCCGGGTCGCGGCGATGCTCGACGACCCGGCCGTCGACCCGCACGGCGACCCGATCCCGACCGACGCGCTCGACCCGGTCGACGAGACCGCCGGCCACACGCTCGCCGAGTGCGCCGAGGGCGAGACCGTCGTCGTCCGCCGGGTCCGCGACCGCGACTCGGAGGAACTGGCGTATCTCGACGAGGCCGGCATCACGCCCGGCACCGAACTCGTCGTCGAGGAGGTCGCGCCCATCGGGATGCTCACCGTCGCGCTCGTCGAGGCCGGCGAGACGGTCTCGCTGCCCGAGGCCATCGCCGGGACCATCTTCGTCGGCGCGCCCGAGGAGTCCACCGAGAGCGCGAGCGGGGCGGTCTGAATCGGGCTCTCGCCGTCCGTCGGCGACTCCCGACAGCAGAACCCATTTCTCGCGGGGGGCGTTCTGTGGTGGTATGCGCGACCTCGACGACACCGATCGGACGATCCTCGGCCTGTTGCTCGACGACGCCCGTCGCTCATGGCGCGACATCGCCGACGCCGTCGACCTGTCGCCGCCGGCGGTCGCAGACCGCGTCGAACGCCTCGAAGACGTCGGCGTCATCCGCGGGTTCACCCTCGATGTCGACCGCTCGAAGCTCCGCGAGGGCGCGCCCGTGCTGGTGACGGTGAACGTCGCGCCGCGGGCCGCCTCGGCGGTCGCCGACTCGCTGGGCGATGCCGACGCGGTCGAGCACGTCTTCACCACCGCCGAGGAGCGCGTCGTCTTCACCGCGACCGTCCCCGACGGCGACGTGCTCTCGCTGCTCGAATCGACGGTCGTCATGGAGGACGTGCGCGACTACGAGGTGTCGCTGCTCGCCGACCGGTCGTGGAACCCCGCCGTCGCCGAGGCCGAACTCGCGCTGACCTGCGACGAGTGCGGCAACACCGTCACCGCCGAGGGCGAGACCCGCGAGATGGACGGCGAAACCTACCACTTCTGCTGTGAGTCCTGCGAGGCCTCGTTCGTGGAGATGTACGAGGAGCTGCGAGAGGGCGCCGAGGGCTAGAACCGGGGCGCCCGACCAGCGGGCTCAGTCGCTCGCCGACCGGACGACGTGTTCGTCACCGCTCGCGACCGTCTCCACGCGGTCGAACGCGACCAGCGGATCGTCGAGGTCGAGCGCCCGGTGATGGACGACCCAGCAGCGGCCGTCCCGCGCGAGGGCGTCGGCGGCCCCGCGGAAGAGACCGGTGAGCACGCCGCTCCCGGCGTGGGTCGGCGGATTGCAGAGGATCGCGTCGAACGTCCGGTGGGCGACGCCGGCGGTGCAGTCGGCGGTGACGACGCGGCCGTCGACGCCGTTTTCGGCGAGCGTCCGCTCGGCGGCGGCGGTCGCGAGCGCGTCGTCGTCGGTCGCCCACACGTCGCAGTCGGCGACGCGTCCAGCGTACGCGGCCAGCGGGCCGTAGCCGCAACAGAGGTCCAGCACCCTGTCCCCGTCCGCGACGGTCGCGGTCTCGGCGAGCAGGCGCGTTCCGTGGTCGAGATCGCCGGCAGCGAACAGGCCGGGAGCAGTCACCAGTTCGAGGTCGATCCCGTCGACGGTCGCCTCGGCGCGGTCGAAGGGCGGCTCGGAGCCGTCGACTGGACGGCCGCCGTCGGCGGTCGCCGAACCGGTTGCGATCGCCGACCCGGGAGCGCGCAGGAGCGACCAGCCGTCGCGCTCGGCGACCGTCTCGACGGTCGTCGCGCCGTCGGCCAGCGGGTCCTCGTACCGTCCGAGCCCGGTCTCGGGCTTCGCGGCGAGATAGAGCGCGCCGTCGCCCGCCAGCGAGTCGACGGCCGACCGGAGCCGGCGGGTCCCGATTTCGATAGGGGTGTACGGTTCGGGGACGTAGACGGCGGTGTCGACCGGGTCGACGGTCGGCCCGTCGATCGAGGCGAGGCCGGTCGCGAGTTCGACGGTCGCGTCGACGCCGTTTTCGGCCGCGTTGCGCTCGCAGAGGGCGGCGGCCCGGGCGCTCGAAGCGGTCATCCGGACGCTCTCGGCGCGGTCGGCGAGGACGACACCGACGACGCCGTAGCGGGCGCCCACCGTTCGCAGTCGACCGCAGTCGCGGTCCCACAGGTGTTCGATCGCGAGTAGTTCGCCGGGACAGAACGCGTCGGCGGCGTCGACGCCGTCCGCGGTGTGGAACTCGAACCGGTCGGGTCCGGCGTCGGTCCTGGACCCGAGGACGAGCGGCTCCCGTCTCGGCGTCATCGGGGACCCTCCGTTCGGGAGCAGTCGCGAGCCGGCGAGTGCAGCGGTGTCGAGCGGTGTGCAGTCGGGCGGTGTGCGCTCGGACGGTGCGCGGCGGGGTGGTCGTCGTGACTGTGCGGTCGCGGGCGTGTGTGGCGTGGCATTCGGACGGTCGGCAGGGCTGGCAATTATCGACCGACTCGGAGTCGCGCCTCGCGGATGTCGTGTGACGAGAACGCAGTAACCGCTATCCGCGAAGCGCGATCTCGGGTGCCGAAAGCGCGACCGGGCGGGGAAGCGACGCGTCCGACAGCGACTCGAACGCGCGTCCGCCCGACGCACAGCCGGCGAGCCGGTCGAGCCCGCCCCGCCCGCGCGACCGCCGCTGCCGTCGGCGACCTACGCGAGTCGGAGGGCGCGGCCCGACCTCGGGCCCTTGTCCATCCTGTTCGCGAGTATTCGACCGTCCTACAAATTCGTTTCCGTGCCGTGGTGGTCCGTCCCGAACGGGGACAACACGTGTGCGCGGCCCGTCTGTCCGTCCGGTATGGAACTCGCCGCGGCGACGCGCGAGGACGTGGAGACGCTCGCCGAGTACTGGTACGCCCTGGCGACCGAGATGGAGCCGTACAGCGATCTGAACGAGATCGCCTACGACGACGCGGAGCCCGCCGAGGCCGGGTTCGAGAGGCTGCTCGACAGCGAGGAAACCGAGACCTACCTGCTCGTCGCCGACGGGGACGAAATCGGCTACCTGCTCCTCCGCGAGGGCGACCACCCCAGCCGGACGTACTCGGAGTACCTCGATCTCGTCGACCTGTACGTCGCGCCCGACCACCGAGACAGCGGCCACGGGAGCGACGCGCTCGACGCCGTCGAGCGGCTCGCCCGCGACCGCGGCGTCGACTACGTCGAAGTCTCCTGCGAGTGGGTCAACGACGGCGCTCGACGGTTCTACGAGGACAACGGGTTCGAACCCAAACAGGTGACGTACGCTCGGCGGCTCGATTGACGTTCGGACCGTCGATTTCGCCCGCCCTCGGTTTGGATCGGAAAAACTACCGGCGCCGTTACTTTCGAAACGCAGGGACAAACCGCATGAATAGGTAGCCCCTATCTAGAGACACCATGAGCGAGCGCACGATACGACTCCAGCTCCACGGGATGAGCTGCGCGAACTGTTCCGGGACCATCGAGGAGCGCGTGGGGTCGCTCCCGGGCGTCTCCGAGGTGGACGCGAACTACGCGACCGACGAGGGGTCGGTCACCTACGACCCCGAGGAGACGAGCCTGCGGGCGATCTACGACGCGATCGACGACGCGGGGTACCAGGCGGCCAGCGAGACGGTCTCCGTGGGTATCACGGACATGTCCTGCGCGAACTGCGCGGAGACCAGCGAGTCGGCACTGCTGGACACGCCCGGCGTGATCGACGCGGACGTGAACTACGCGACCGACGAGGGGACCGTGACGTACAACCCCGCCGAGGCGTCGCCGGCGGACATCTACGACGCCATCGAAGGCGCGGGGTATTCGCCCGTCCGCGAAGGCGAAGCCGATGCAGACGGGACGGGCGGGGAGAGCGGCGACGGCGCCGAGTCCGCGACCGATCCGCAACAGGCCGCGCGAAACGAGGAGATCCGCCGCCAGCGCAATCTGACGATCTTCGGTGCGGTGCTGTCGCTGCCGCTGTTGGCGATGCTGGTCGACCACGTGTTCGGCCTCGGCGTCCTCCCCGACGAGGTCGCGGGCGTGGCGGTCGGCTGGGGCGCCTTCGCGCTCGCGACCCCCGTCCAGTACGCGCTGGGCAAGGAGTTCTACGAGAACTCCTACACGGCGGTCGTGAAAAACCGGACGGCGAACATGGACGTGCTGATCGCGCTCGGGTCGTCGACCGCCTATCTCTACTCCGTGGCCCGACTGCTGGGGTTCCCCGGCGAGGGGCTGTACTTCGACACCGCCGCGCTGATCCTCGTGTTCATCACGCTGGGCAACTACCTCGAAGCGCGCTCGAAGGGCCAGGCCTCCGAAGCCATCCGCTCGCTGCTGGAGATGGAGGCCGACACGGCGACGCTCGTCCACGACGACGGGAGCGAGGAGGAGGTGCCGCTCTCGGAGGTCGAGGTCGGCGACCGGCTGAAGGTCCGGCCGGGCGAGAAGATCCCGACCGACGCGAGAGTCGTCGACGGCGACAGCGCGGTCGACGAGTCGATGGTCACCGGCGAGTCCGTGCCCGTCTCGAAGGAGCCGGGCGACGAGGTGATCGGCGCGACGGTCAACCAGAACGGCGTGCTCGTCGTCGAGGCGACGAAGGTGGGCGAGGAGACGGCGATCCAGCAGATCGTCGCCCGCGTGAAGGACGCCCAGAGCCGCCAGCCGGAGATCCAGAACGTCGCCGACCGCATCAGTTCGGTCTTCGTCCCCGCGGTCATCCTCAACGCCCTGTTCTGGGGCGGCGTCTGGTACGCGTTCCCCGACGCGCTGGCCGGGTTCGTGGGGTCGCTGCCTGTGTGGGGACTGGCCGCGGGCGGCCCCACCGCGGTCGGCGTCTTCGAGTTCGCGGTCGTCGTCTTCGCGTCGGCGGTGCTGATCGCCTGTCCCTGCGCGCTCGGGCTGGCGACGCCCGCGGCGACGATGGTCGGGACCACCATCGGCGCGCGTAACGGCGTCCTCTTCGAGGGCGGCGACATCCTCGAACGGGTCCGCGACGTGGACACCGTCGTCTTCGACAAGACCGGCACCCTGACGAAAGGCGAGATGGAGCTGACCGACGTGGTCGCGCTCCCGGCGGCGGACGGCGGCGCGGTCGCGGACGACGAGGCGGTCGCGGACGGCGGTGAGCGCTCCGACGGAGCGCGACCCTCGTCAGGTCCCAGACCCGACGGCGGGGCCCTCGCGGCGCCCGAAGTCACCGAGGAGTTCGTCCTCGAAGTCGCCGCGAGCGCCGAGTCCGGGAGCGAGCACCCGCTCGCCCGGGCGATCGTCGAGGGCGCCCGCGAGCGCGGTATCGACGTGGCCGACCCCGAGGACTTCGAGAACGTCCCCGGCCACGGCGTGAAGGCGACGACGAGCCACGGGCGCGTGCTGGTCGGCAACCGGAAGCTCCTGACCGACGAGGGCGTGGACGTTGCGCCCGCCGAGGAAGCGATGGACCGCCTCGAGCGCGAGGGCAAGACCGCGATGCTGGTCGCGCTGGCCGACGGGGAGGGCGCCGACACGGCGGCCGAACAGTACCGCCTGCTCGGCGTCGTCGCCGACGCGGACACGGTCAAGGAGTCGGCCGAGGCCGCCGTCACCGAGCTCCGCGAGCGCGACACCGACGTGTGGATGATCACCGGCGACAACGAGCGGACCGCCGAGGCCGTCGCCGAGCGTGTCGGGATCGACCCCGACAACGTGATGGCCGGTGTCCTCCCGGAGGACAAGGCCGACGCGGTCGAGGACATCCAGACGGACGGCCGCCGCGCGATGATGGTCGGCGACGGCGTCAACGACGCGCCGGCGCTGGCGACGGCGTTCGTCGGCTGCGCCATCGGCAGCGGCACCGACGTTGCCATCGAGGCCGCCGACGTGACGCTGATGCGCGACGACCCGCTGGACGTGGTGAAGGCCATCCGCGTCTCCGAGGGGACGCTGTCGAAGATCAAACAGAACCTCTTCTGGGCGCTGGGCTACAACACCGCGATGATCCCGCTGGCCTCGCTGGGCCTGCTCCAGCCGGTGCTGGCGGCCGCCGCGATGGCGATCTCCAGCGTCTCGGTACTGACCAACAGCCTGCTGTTCCGGCGGTACACGCCGGACGAGGATTACCGCCTCCTGTGGCGGTAATCCGGGGTCGCGTACACCTCGTCTGACCCGTCAGACGGCGGTACGGACCCGACCACGAACTGCCGGATTCCTCCGCTGAGGGCGGCCCACCGCGACGCGCCCGTCGGCCGGCCGAACCCGTTCGGGGGGATCTGGCGCTATCGCGCGATCGCCGTATCGAGGCGGTCCATCACGGTCTGTATTGCGAACCCTCTTTTTCGTGGCCACCCAAGTATCCAGTTGCGACATGACCGACGGAATCCGACGTCGACGGCTGCTCGGTGGTATCGGAGCGATGGCGACCGCGGGCGTACTCGCGGGCTGCTCGACGGAGACCAGCGGCGATGGCGGCGACGGCGGCGCGTCCACAGACGGCGGGGACGGCGGGTCCGCGCCCTCCTGGCCCTCCTACCTCGACGACGCGCAGGGGGATACCAGCCAGGACGCCCGCGGTCAGAGCGAGGTCACCGTCGCGGTCGGCCCGGACGGGAGCCTCGCGTTCGATCCGGTGTACCTGCGCGTCGACTCGGGGACGACGGTCACCTTCGAGTTCGAGTCGCCCAGCCACAACGTCAAACCCGAGAGCCAGCCCGACGGCGGGTCCTTCGACGGGACAGAGGGCGGCGAGATGGACGTCGTCGACCAGGGCGAGACCTACTCGGTCACGCTGGAGACGACCGGTATCTACACGTACTACTGCGGACCGCACGAAGCGACCGGCATGAAGGGCGGCATCTCCGTCGAGTAAGACCGGCGTTCCGGTCGCGGCTGGTTTTCTGGACTCACTCGCCGCGGAGGTCGGCGACGTGGTCGATGCGCTGCTGGACCAGGTCCGGCTTGCCGATGTCGTGGCGGATGCGGACGCCGTCGCCCGCGGCGGCGAGCGCGTCCTCGGCGATTTCCTCGGCGGCCTCGATCGTGTCGGCGAGGCCGACGACCGCGAACGACCGCGAGGTGGTCGTGTAGATGCCGTCGTCGCGCTCGTCGACCGACGCGTAGAACAGCAGTGCCTCCCCGTCGGTCCCCTCGGCGGCGGCCGCCGCGCTCTGCTCGTCGACGGTGACCGTCGCGCCGCTGTCGGGGTCGGTCGGGTAGCCCTCGGGCACGGCGTACTTGCAGACGGTCGCCTGCGGGGCGAAGGATAGCTGCGGGAGCGCGCCGTCGTCGCGCGCCGCGGTGAGCACGTCGAGGAAGTCGGTGTTCAGGACGGGGAGGGTGTTCATCGCCTCGGGGTCGCCGAAGCGGGCGTTGAACTCGACGACCTTGATGCCCTCGCTGGTGAGCATGAACTGGCCGTAGAGGACGCCCTTGTAGCCGTCCAGCGCGTCGACGACCGCTTCGAGCACGTCCACGGCCTCCATGTAGTCGTCCTCGTCCATGAACGGGAGTTCGAGCGTCGCGTCCGAGTACGACCCCATCCCGCCGGTGTTGGGCCCCTCGTCGCCCTCGTAGGCGCGCTTGTGGTCCTGGACGGCCGGGGAGACGCGCACGTCGCCGTTGGCCACGAGCGCCTGGATCGTGAACTCCTCGCCGACGAGCCGTTCCTCGAGGACGATCCGCTCGTAGTCGGACTCCCGGATGTACTCCTTGGCCTCTGCTTTGGTGATCTGGTCGCCCGTCACGCGGACGCCCTTGCCGCCGGTGAGCCCCGCGGGCTTGACCGCGAGGTCGCCGTCGAACTCGTCGACGAACTCGCAGGCGGCGTCCATGTCCTCGAAGGTCTCGAAGACGGGACAGCCCGGGATGTCGTGCCGTTCCATGAAGCGGCGCTGGAACGCCTTGTCGGTCTCGATGCGGGCCTCGGCCTCCTGCGGGCCGAACGCGTAGACGCCGGCGTCGTCGAGCGCGTCGGCGACGCCCGCGGCCAGCGGCGCCTCCGGGCCGACGACCGCCAGCGTGGCGTCGACCTCGCGGGCGTAGGCGGTGACCGCGGAGGGGTTTGTGGTGTCCAGCGACTCGAAGCCGTCGGCGAGCCGTGCGATGCCCGGGTTGCGGTTGCCCGCGCAGGCGTAGAGGTCCGCGTCCGACTCGCCGAGCGCGCGGGCGACCGCGTGCTCCCGACCGCCGCCACCCACCAGCAGGACTGTCTCTGTCATACCCGCATATCCGACGCGGTGGGAGCCTAAAGGTTGCCTTTCGGGCGACGCGATCCGCGCGAGCGCCGGATCTCGGTCGCCGGCGGCGGGGGGATCGGGGGGCGAAATAAGTACGTCGCGACCGATACCCGACCAGCGATGGAGGTCGTCAACCCCGCGACCGGTGAACGCATCGACACCTACGAGGAGGCCGGTGAGGCGGCCGTCGAACGGACGCTCGCGGACGCCCAGCGGGCCTTCGAGGCGTGGCGCGAGCGACCGCTGGCCGAGCGAGAGGAGCTGATCGCGTCGGCCGCCGAGGTGCTCCGCGAGAACCAGCGCGAGTACGCGGAGCTGATGACGACGGAGATGGGGAAGCCGATCACGCAGGCCGAGTCCGAGATCGAGAAGTGCGCGTGGGTCTGCGACCACTACGCGGAACACGCACACGCCTACCTCGAAGCCGACCACCACCCGAGTCCGCCGGGGACCGAAGTGAAGACCGCCTACGAACCGCTCGGGGTCGTCCTCGCGGTGATGCCGTGGAACTTCCCGTTCTGGCAGGTCTTCCGCTTTCTCGCCCCCTACCTCACCGCCGGGAACGTCGGCGTGCTGAAACACGCCTCGAACGTCCCCGGGTGCGCCGAGGCCATCGAGGACGTGCTCCGGAAGGCCGGCTATCCCGAGGGGGTCTTCCAGTCGCTGCTCGCTCCCTCGGACTTGGTCGACGACGTCATCGCCGACGACCGCGTCCGCGCGGCGACCGTGACGGGGAGCGGCCCCGCGGGCCGTGCGGTGGCGTCCGCGGCTGGCGACGAACTGAAGAAGACGGTGCTGGAACTCGGCGGGAGCGACCCGTTCGTCGTCCTCGACGACGCCGACTTGCCCGACGCCGCCGAAACCGGCGCGTGGGCGCGCAACCTCAACGGCGGCCAGTCCTGCATCGCCGCCAAGCGCTTCGTCGTCCACACGGACGTGTACGACGACTTCCTCGGTCGCTTCGTCGACGAGGTCGAGGCGCTCACCGTCGGCGACCCGATGGACGAGGACACCGAGGTCGGCCCCCAGGCCCGCCAGGGCCTCCTCGACGACCTCCACGAACAGGTCCAGGCCAGCGTCGACGCGGGGGCGACGGTCGTCACCGGCGGCGAACCGATGGACCGCGAGGGGGCCTACTACCCGCCGACGGTCCTGACCGACGTGCCCGAGGGGTGTCCCGCCGACGCCGAGGAGCTGTTCGGGCCGGTCGCCGCCGTCTACGAGGTCGGCGACGAGGACGCGGCGGTCGAGCGAGCCAACGACACCGAGTTCGGCCTCGGCGCGAGCGTCTGGACCGAGGACCGCGACCGCGGCGAGCGCGTCGCCCGCCGGATCGACGCCGGCTGCGTCTACGTCAACCAGCTCACCAAGTCCGACCCGCGCGTGCCCTTCGGCGGCGTCAAACAGTCGGGCTACGGACGGGAACTCTCCGAAGCCGGGATGAAAGAGTTCGTCAACCGCAAGACCGTCTGGATCGAGTAGGCCCGACGCGATCGGCGACCGGGGGCGGGCCGGTCCGCCGCGGAGTGCGGGTATATTACCCTCCGGCGACAACTGTGTCCAATGGCTCTCACCGTCGAGATCTCGGTGCCACCGGAGGCACTCACGCTGAGCGGGCACGACTCGACGGTCGACGCGGCGGTCGAGTTCGAGACGCTCGTGTCGTTCGGCGAGTCCGCGCGGGTGCTCTTCCGGGTCGACGATGCCGCCGCGGTCGACGCTCGCGGGGACGGCGACGGGGAGGGGAGACCGGTCCGACTGCGATCGAAGGGCGATCGGGCCCTGTACGAGGCCGAAGTCGCTTCCGGAGCGGACCCGATAGTCGAATCGCTCGACGCTGGTGGCGTCTACGTCGTCAGCGGGAGCGGCGACGCCCAGGGGTGGCGCTTTCGACTGCTCTGCGTCGATAGACAGGCGCTCGCGGAGTTCACGGAGCGCCTGACCGACCGCGGCGTCCCAGTCACGCTCGACAGGATCCACCGCGAGGACGACCGCGTGGACTCGCTATCGACCAAGCAGCGGACCGCCGTGCGGAGCGCGCTCGACGGCGGGTACTTCGACGTTCCCCGGCGGACGACCGTCGCGGAACTCGCCGCGGCGGAAGGGATCAGCGACAGCGCATTCTCCCAGCGGCTCCGCCGCGGGCTCGGCGTCGTCCTCCGGGAATCGCTGGCCGGTGGTATCCTTCGGAAGGGGGACCGGTGACCGCCCGGCGGCCCTCGACACCGAAGCCGCGACCGGGGGCTCGGACGTCGATAGCGAAGGCAACACTTCTCCACCCGTAGTCCGTCGCGGCTGGTATGAGTCCGCCGAAAACGGCCGATCCGTCCCGTTCTATCGACCGGTCGCTGTCGATCCTCGCGAACGGTCACCGCCGCGCGATACTGCGGGCGCTGGCGAAGGGACGGCCGATCGATCGCTCGGGGCTGGACCGCATCCGCGACCGCTCGGGGGCGACCGAGCCGTCGTTCGAGACACGGTTGCACCACGTTCACCTCCCGCTGATGGCGGCGGAGGGGGTCGTCGAGTTCGACCTCGACCCGCTGCGGATACGGCGGGGTCCGCGGTTCGAGTCCGTCGCCCCGGTTGTCGACGCGCTCTCGCCGTTCGACCGCACCGACTGAGTCCGATGTTCGCACATTTACCCGTGCCCGTCTCCTACCGTGGGACATGACCGACGACCCGGGCGCCGACCCGGCGACCCCAGCGGACTCGGCGTCTCCCACAGCACGCAACCGTCTCGACGAGGAGGAGAGCCCTTACCTCCGCCAGCACGCAGACAACCCCGTCAACTGGCAGCCCTGGGACGAGGCGGCGCTCGCGGCCGCCGCGGAGCGGGACAAGCCGATCTTCCTCTCCATCGGCTACGCCGCCTGCCACTGGTGTCACGTCATGGAGGAGGAGTCGTTCGAGGACGAGGGAATCGCCGAGTTGCTCAACGAACACTTCGTCCCGATCAAGGTCGACCGCGAGGAGCGCCCGGACATCGACTCGATCTACATGAGCATCTGCCAGCAGGTCAGCGGCCGCGGCGGCTGGCCGCTCAACGCCTGGCTCACGCCCGACGGCGACCCCTTCTACGTCGGCACCTACTTCCCCCCGGAACCGAAACGCGGCGCGCCCGGCTTCCGCCAGCTGCTCGAAGACATCTCCGAGTCCTGGAGCGACCCCGAGCAGCGCGCGGAGATGGAGGACCGCGCCCGTCAGTGGACCGAGGCCATCGCCGACGACTTGGAGACGACACCCGACCAACCCGGCGACGGCCCCGGCGAGGACGTGCTCGACACGACCGCGAGCGCGGCCCTCCGCGGGGCCGACCGGCAGTTCGGCGGCTGGGGGAAAGGCCAGAAGTTCCCTCAGCCCGGCCGATTGCGCGTGCTGATGCGCGCCCACGCGGCGGGCGGCCGGGCGGCCTACCGCGAGGTCGTCGAGGAGACGCTCGACGCGATGGGCGACGGCGGCCTCTACGACCACGTCGGCGGCGGCTTCCACCGCTACACCACCGACCGAGAGTGGGTCGTCCCTCACTTCGAGAAGATGCTCTACGACAACGCCGAACTCGCCCGCGTCTTCCTCACCGGCTACCAGTTCACCGGCCGCGAACGCTACCGCGAGACCGCCCGCGAGACCCTCGAATTCGTCGAGCGCGAACTCACACACCCCGACGGCGGGTTCTACAGCACGCTCGACGCGGAGAGCGCGGTCCGGAGCGAAGCGGCGGACCGCGACGGCGAGCGGGGAGAGCGAGGCGCGAGCGATGTGAGCGCCTCGAACGCGAGCGGTGAGCAAGGTGAACCGCGAGCGGAGCGACCCGCGAGCGAGAGTGGAGGGGAAGAGGGTGAACGCGAGGAGGGCGCGTTCTACGTCTGGACGCCCGACCGTGTCGACGACGCGGTCGCCGAGTACGGCCCCGAACACGGTATCCCCGGCGAACAGGCGTCGCTGGCGGCCGAGATCTTCCGCGAGCGCTACGGCGTCACCGCCAGCGGCAACTTCGAGGGCGGCGAGACGGTCCTGACGCGCAGCGCCAGCGTCGCGTCGCTCGCCGACGACTACGGGCTCTCGCCCGAGGACACCGAGGACCTGCTCGACGCCGCGACGGCGGCCGTCTTCGCGGCCCGCGAGGAGCGCCCGCGCCCGCCCCGCGACGAGAAGGTGCTGGCGGGCTGGAACGGGCTGATGATCTCGGCGTTCGCCGAGGCGGCGCAGGTCGACTCGGAGGAGTGGGCCGAGCGAGCCGTCGACGCCCTCGCCTTCGCCCGCGACCACCTCTGGGACGCCGAGTCGGGTCGGCTCTCGCGCCGGTTCAAGGACGGGAACGTCGACATCCGGGGCTATCTCGAGGACTACGCGTTCCTCGCCCGCGGCGCGTTCGACACCTACGAGGCGACCGGCGAGGTCGAGCACCTCGCGTTCGCGCTCGACCTCGCGCGGACCATCGAGGCGGAGTTCTGGGACGAGTCCGAGGAGACGCTGTATTTCACGCCCCAGAGCGGCGAGTCGCTGGTCGCCCGGCCGCAGGAACTGGCCGACCAGTCGACCCCCTCCAGCGCGGGCGTGGCCGCCGAACTCCTGCTCGCGCTCGACCACTTCGTCGACCACGACCGCTTCGAGACGGTCGCGAGCGGCGTGGTCGCGACTCACGGCGGTCGAGTCGAATCGAACCCGCAGCAGCATCCGTCGCTCGCGCTCGCCGCCGACACGTACCGCTCGGGCGCGCACGAACTCACCCTCGCCGCCGACTCGATGCCGGACTCCTGGCGTGAGACGCTGGCCGACACCTACGTCCCGCGGCGCCTGCTCGCGCCACGGCCGCCGACCGACGACGCGCTCGACGGCTGGCTCGACGCGCTCGAATTGGCGGACGCACCGCCGATCTGGGCGAGTCGCGCGGCCCGCGACGGCGAGCCGACGGTGTACGCCTGCCGGTCGCGGACCTGCTCGCCGCCGACGCACGACCTGGGCGAAGCGCTGGACTGGTTCGAGAACTGACCGCGGAGAAACGGAGCGAGAGATCGGGCGCTCTCAGCTGGAGACCAGGTGGTCGATCTCGCGGGCGAGATAGACGGCGATGGGGACCGGTTCCTCCTCCACGAAGCGGGCGACCTCCTCGCCGTCACGCTCGACGACGACGGTCGGGATGTACTCGATGTCGTACTCGTCGACCTCCGGGCCGACCTTCGTGCCGTCGTCTTCCTTCTCGACGGCGTACTCCTCGACCCGGTGGTCGGGGACGCCCGCGGCGTCGAGCGCCGCGCCGAAGTCCGGGAGCTGCGAGCGACAGTCGATACACCAGTCGCCGCCCCAGACCTTGTAGGTGACCTCGTCGCCGAGCGCCGCGAGCACGTCCACCGTCTCGCCGTAGGCCTCCTCGGTCCACACCGGGTTCGGATCCATGGTCTCCAGTGACATACCAGCTCCTTACGGGCGGGGTGGCTTAACGACAACGCTCCGTTCACGCTCGCTCCCCGGGCGTTCGCCTCGCCCGCGACCGCTTCACTCGCCCTCACTCCGCCAGGCCCGCCGCTCGCTCCCGAACCACGTCGTCGAGGATCCGGCGGTGGCACCGCTTGGAATCGCCCTCGAAACAGACGAGCGCGAGCGTCTCGCCCGCCGCGACCCGGTCGGCAAGGTCGGCGACTGCTCGCTCGGCCACCTCGCTCGCGAGGTGCTCGCGGTACCGCGACGCGAAGTCGACCTCGTCCCAGGCGGCGTTGTGGGCCTCGTCGTCGCACAGCCCCTGTCGCCGCAGATCTTTCTCGCGTTCTTCCGTCTCCGAGAGCAGCGACTCCGGGGGACCCAGTTCGGGCCGGTTCTCGTCGACGAGCGCGGAGAACCAGCCGGTCGGCCGCCGGACGACGCCCACGAGCGCGGCGTCGTCGGGGAGGTCGGCGATGTCGTGCTGGAGCGCGGCGGCGTACGTCTCCGTGACGGTTCCGGACACGCGTCTCGCTACGTGCGATAGCGCGGAAAACGTTGCGTCGGCGAAACCGGTGTGTCGCCGGGCGCTCACGAGCGACCGCAGCGACTCGGCGCGTCCGAGCCTAGCTGTTGTCGCCGGTGAACTGCCCGCTCTCGTCGCGCTCCTGCTCCTGGGCGGAGCGCTTGCCGCCGCGGCGGCGGGCCTCCTGGGTCAGTCCCTGGGTGTTGCCGCCGCCGCTCTGGTTGCCGCTGTTCTGGCTGTCGCGCTGCCGTCCGAACTGACTCTGCTGGTTCGACTGGCCCCCGGACCGATCACCGGTGAACTGTCCCTGCTGGCCGCGCCCCTGGGAGTGAGCGGAATGCTGGCCGCCGATCGAGCGACCCCGCTGGCCACCGAACTGCTGGTTCTGCTGGCGACCCTGCTGCTGGTGCTGTCCGCCGAACTGCTGACCACCCTGCTGGCGCTGCCGGCCGCTCTGACGGTGCTGCTGGCCTTGCTGGTGCTGAGTCTGCTGGCCCTGATGGCCGGTGAAGTGGCCCTGGGCGTCGCGCTGCTGGGAGTGGGCCGAGTGCTGGCCGCCGATCGACTGCCCCTGCTGGCCACCGAACCGCTGCTGGTTCTGCTGATTGCCCTGCTGGTGGCGTTGCTGGCCCTGCTGGCCGCCGAACTGTCCCTGAGCGCCGCGCCCCTGAGACTGGGCCCAATGCTGACTACCGATCGACTGCCCCTGCTGGCCGCCGAACTGCTGACCGCCCTGCTGGCCGGAGAACCCGGACTGCTGTCCGCTGTGCCGCTGGCCGGACGGGATCTGGCCCTGCTGGTGCTGGGGCTGCTGGCCCTGCTGGGGCTGCTGGTGCTGTTGCTGGGGCTGCTGGGGCTGCTGGTGCTGTTGCTGGGGCTGCTGGGACTGCTGGTGCTGGGGCTGCTGTTGAGGCTGCTGGAACTGCCGTCCTCGCTGCCGGTGTTGCTGGCCTTGCTGGTGCTGGGTCTGCTGGCCCTGACGGCCGGTGAAGTGGCCCTGGGCGTCGCGCTGCTGGGAGTGGGCCGAGTGCTGGCCGCCGATCGAGCGACCCTGCTGGCCGCCGAACTGCTGCTGGTCGTGCTGGCTCCCCTGTCGTCGGTCGGTGGGATCGTTGTAAGACATGGTTGATCAGGTAGACCGCGGTGCTGTCACCGTTCGACGGTCGCCCGTCGAGCGGCTCATCGGTCGTTGGAATCGCCGTCGAATGGCCGTTCGGCCTGCATAGGAAACCCGAAAAATTCCGGCATACGGTGGTTGAAACGACATATCTCTGCACCGTCACCGACGACCGCACTCCCTGCCGCTGTCACGGCCCATTTAAGTGACGCTGTCGTACGTCCGCCCAGTGAAATCGAGCATTCTGGACACCATCGGGTCGCCGCTGGTCGAGGTCGACGGCCCCGACGGCGCGACGATAGCGGCGAAGGTCGAATCGTTCAACCCGGGCGGATCCGCCAAGGACCGGCCGGCCAAGGGGATGGTCGAGGCGGCCGAGCGCGACGGGACCCTCGCCGAGGGAGACACCATCGTCGAGCCGACGAGCGGCAACACCGGCATCGGGCTGGCCATGGTGGGCGCCGCGAAGGGCTACGACGTGACCCTCGTCATGCCCGCCTCGAAGTCCCCGGAACGGCGGCAGATCATGCGGGGCTACGGCGCCGAGATCGAACTCGTCGACGGCGACATCTCCGCCGCGAAAGACCGCGCCGACGAACTCGAAGCCGACGGCGACTACGTCCAGCTCCGCCAGTTCGACAACCCCGCCAACCCCGAGGCCCACTACCGGACGACCGGCCCCGAGATCGTAGAGCAGGTCGGCGACCGCGAGATCGACGCCTTCGTCGCCGGCGTCGGCACTGGTGGAACGATCTCCGGGATCGGCCGCCGGCTGCGCGAGGCGTTCCCCGACGTGGAGATCGTCGCCGTCGAGCCGGCGGACAACGCCGTCCTCTCGACCGGCGAGGCCGGCGACGACGACTTCCAGGGGATGGGCCCGGGCTTCGTCAGCGACAACCTCGACCGCGACCTGCTCGACGACGTCGAGACCGTCGAACTCGACGCGGCCGAGGCCGAGTGTCGGCGCCTCGCCCGCGAGGAGGGCATCTTCGTCGGCCAGTCCTCCGGCGGGACGAACCTCGCCGCCAAGCGCGTGGCCGAGCGCCTCGTCGACGCGGGCGTCGCGGACCCGCTCGTCGTCACCGTCTACTGGGACAGCGGCGAGCGCTACATGTCCACCGGGATGTTCGACTAGCCCTCCTTCTCCCCAGCGTCTTCCGCGTCGGGCCGCGCTTCCTCGAACGCCCGCAGGTCGCCGGTGACCCGCCGGGTCGCCTGGCGGTGCATGAACGTGCCGAGCAGGACGGCCAGCGCCGCGACGACCAGGGCGACCGCGGTGACCGTCGCGACCGATACCGAGAGGTCGCCCGGGGCGATGCCGTTCCCGCCGAAGCGCAGCCCGACCGGGATCAGCGCGGTCCCGGTGGCGACGAGGTAGCAGCTCCGGGCGAACGCCTCCGCGGGGACGCGAGCGCGCGCGAGGTACGCGGCCGGCGCGAGCCAGCTCCCGAGGAAGACCAGCGCCGCGCTCCAGAGAGACAGGACCCGGACCGTGTTCACGAGGAAGAGCCCCAGCGGCGCGAGCGGGAGCGCGACCGCGAGGCCGGCGACGACCATGACGCGCCCCGAGGCGCGTCGCTCACCGCCCTCGACGGACAGCAGTTCCGCCGGGTCGTCGTCGAAGCGGTCGTCGAGGTCCGAGAGGTCGACGGCCTCGCCGGCCTCGCCGATGGGCGTCGCACAGCGGGGGCAAAAGCGGGCGTCCGCCGGCAGCGGGTCGCCGCAGTCCGGACAGGGAAACGTCTCGTCGTCGGCCGCGGCGGGCGACGGTCCGGCGTCCGCGGTCCCCGAGTCGCTGTCGGCCGCCTCGACGCCGTCGACGGGCCGATCGCGGTCCCCTGAATCCGCCATGGCACCGTATACGCGCCCGCCCGTCAAGAATCCCGGTCACGGTCGGTGGGTCGCCGTCGTGAGTCGGCGGACGGGTGTCCTCGGTGCGGGCGGACTGGGTGGGGCGACCGGGCTCGAGGGCGAGCGGACGAGAAACGACTTTACCGGCGGGGAGCCACCCACCGGGCATGCGACTGGAGGACTACTGGGGTATCGGGCCGAAGACCCGGGACCTGCTGGCCGACGAACTGGGCGTCGAGCGGGCGGTCGAGGCCATCGAGACCGCCGACACCCGCTCGCTGGTCGCGGCCGGCCTCTCGCAGGGGCGGGCGACGCGGATCCTCCGACGGGCGCAGGGCGGCGAGGCGATGGACGTGCTCGCCACGCGGGACACCCGCGAGGTGTACAAGGAGATCCTCGACCTGGCCGGCGAGTACGCCCTGACCGAGGACGCCGCCAGTCGGATCCGCATCCTCACACCGCTGGGCTCCCGCGGAGAGATGGCCGAGCGGATCGACCGGATCCTCGAGGCCCGCGAGGCGTGGACCGCGCTCGACGACGGGACGCGCGGGGCCGTCGAGACGGCCTTCGAGGAGGGCGCCGCGGGGGGCGAACTCGCCGCGGTTCGGACCGCGCTCGCGCTCTCCGAGGCGGGCGTCTCCGACGGCGTCTTCGAACCGATCGCCGAGCTGGACGACGCGGTGCTGGACGACGCCGCGGCCGCGCTCGCGGGCCTCGGCGGCGACGACGACCGCATCGGCGAGGGCGCCGACGGCCGCCTGGACTCGCTGCGCGCGACGCTCGCCAGCGTCGAGGACATGGCCGCCACCCCCGAGAGCGTCGCCGAGGACGTCCAGTCCGGCGCGCGCGGCGCCGACGACTTCCGGGAGACGCTCGTGCGCCACGTGACGAGCGAGACCGACGTGGACGTGGCCCGCGTCCGCGAGGCGATGCCGGGCGAGGCGACCGACGCGGGCGACTTCGTCGCCGAGACGCTACGGGCGCTGGCGGGGGAGTTGCGGTCCGCCGTCGAAGAGCGCGAGGCCGAGGTGGCCGACCGACTGGAGGAGACGCTCGAATCGGCTCGCGGGGAGGTCGACGCGGCCGTCGCCGCGGTCGACGACGTGGCGCTGTACGTCTCGCTGGCGCGGTTCGCCGAGGCGTTCGACCTCGGGAGACCCACCTTCGTCGACCGCGAGACGGTCGCCGTCGAGAACGCGCGCAACCTCTCGCTGGTGGCTGGCGGCGTCCCGGTCCAGTCGGTCACCTACGGCGTCGGCGACCACGAACTCGACGTGCCGAGCGCGTCGGCCCCGCCGCGGGACCACCGCGTCGCCGTCCTCACCGGGGCGAACTCCGGCGGGAAGACGACGCTCCTCGAGACCCTCTGCCAGGTCCAACTGCTCGCCCAGATGGGCCTGCCCGTCCCCGCCGACAGCGCCGAGGTCGGCGTGGTCGACACGGTCGTCTTCCACCGCCGCCACGCCAGCTTCAACGCGGGCGTCCTCGAATCGACGCTGCGCTCGGTCGTCCCGCCGCTGACCGACGAGGGCCGGACGCTGATGCTCGTCGACGAGTTCGAGGCGATCACCGAACCGGGCAGCGCCGCCGACCTCCTGCACGGGCTCGTCCGGCTGAGCGTCGACCGCAGCGCGCTCGGCGTGTTCGTCACCCACCTCGCCGACGACCTCGAACCCCTGCCGCCCGAGGCGCGCGTCGACGGCATCTTCGCCGAGGGGCTGACCCCGGATCTGGACCTGGAGGTCGACTACCAACCCCGCTTCGAGACGGTCGGCCGGTCGACGCCGGAGTTCATCGTCTCGCGGCTGGTCGCCAACGCCGGCGACCGGAGCGAGCGCGCCGGCTTCGAGACGCTCGCGGAAGCCGTCGGAGAGGAGGCCGTCCAGCGGACCCTCTCTGACGCCCGCTGGTCGGCCTGACTGCGGGATTCGTTTTCAGAGTTCCCTCGCGGCCAGAAAATCGCCGTCGGACGGATCGTCGTCGCTCTCACCTATCTCGTTCGCGTCGCCGTCCGCCGATCGGTGCCGTGTCTCGTCGTCTCGCGACTCGTACTCGGGCGCGATGATGCACAACATGGGTCTCACCAGGCTCTCCGGCGGGGATCGAACCCGCCGCTCCGGTCGTCGACCGGCGTCACACCGCTGTGACCGCGGAGAGCGCAAGGCCGTGACGACCCCGCCGCGGGGCCGTCGTCGGTAGTTACCGCCGTTCACGCCTCGGCCGCCTCGGCAACGAGGACGCTCGCCGCCATGATGCCGAAGCCGTCTTCGAGCGTCTCGCGGACGGCCTCGGGATCGACCTCGTGGTCGGGGAGGACGACCCACACCGTCGCGGTGACGCGGATGTCGGTCGCGCGCGGCGTCACGTCGGTCACGCCGGTGACCTCGGCGGTCTCGACGCCGTCGGCGTCGCCGACGACCGCCCGGACGCCGCTCTCCAGGTCCGCCATCGTGTCTCGGGGGACCCACAGGTCGATCTCCGCCGTCGCTTCCACCTGGTTCGTGGCATGGACTGCCATACGACGCCCGGCGCGAGTCGAACGCGCCGCCCGCTGCCTCCGAGGGGCGTCCGGGGCGCGCAGTGATGCCTCTGTCCGGCACAGCTGGCGCTGGTTCGCCGACCGCGCCCCGCCGCCGAAGCCGGCGGACGCCGGCTCACGACGGGTCACCGGCCGGCCGATGCGCGGCCGGACGGGCGCGAGTCTGGGGGACTGAGCCTGCCGTGACCGCGGTGTCGTCGGGACGCGACCGTCGGGGCTTCGGGGCCCGCCGTCAAGCGGGACGGACCCGTGGCCACGACGCCGAGGTCACAGGAAGAGCCGAGGTGGCTCGAATCGACGGCCGTCACCGGACTGGGAGCCCGGACGACCTGCGGACCTTCACGCGGCGATCGATTCGAGATCGCGGTCGACCCCGCCGAACCGAGCGCGCGCAGGAATCCGCTTGCCACCGCCCACCGGGGCACCGGCGGACAGGGCGGATCCGGCACTGCCGCGAACGGGGGCCTCGACCCCCTGGTGTGCCGGATACGCGCTGAGTTCGATCATCATCGGGATCACCGCTCACCTCGTGGGTGAAGCGTACTCGATACGTCTACACGGATTTATATTAAATTTTTTGCAGGTATGGCAGTGATTGACACGCGAGAATGCTCGGGAGGGCCACATTTATCCCTCGGATAGGCGAAGTAGTCGGTATGCAGAAACGAATCAAACGCGTCCTGAGTCGTGCTCGCTACGCAGCCATGGGTGCCGCTATCGGTGCCGGGATCGGCGGTCTCGTCGGCCGCAACGCCGCCAGTACCGGCGGCGCGCTCGGCGCCATCGTCGGCGCGACCATCGGCGAGAAGCGCGTCTCCGTCGACTCGTTCATCGACGACGTCAAGGAGAGACGGGCCGAGCGAGAGGAGTTCGCCGCGGACGAGTAAACGCGCCTCGGCGCCCCGGGTTCGGTCGCAGTTCTAAACCGACTCTTCGACGTGCGCGCGGGTGACGTGCCCGCCGCAGCCGCACTGTTCGACGTACTCGTAGCGCACCGCGTCGCCGTAGGTCTCCTCCAGCGCCTCGTAGAGGTACCCCTCGGGGTGACCGTGGTCGCCGTGGGTGACGAGGTTGACGTGGTTGCCCGGTGCCGTGTACTCGACGGCATCGAGCGCCTGTGAGACTACGATGTCGCGGTCCTCTCCGTGGTGGGGCTTCTCCAGGTTCGCCGACCAGGAGTTGTCGTGTACGTGGTCGGTCACCGGCTCCACGTCGTCGTGGCTGACGGACATATCTGGTCGTAGGTGCCGCACGCGCGAACCGTTGGTGACGAACATGTTCGGCACAGAACTGGTCGTCAGGCGGCGTCGGCGTCGTCGTCCTCGTCCGGGGCGTCAGACTCGTCGGCGGATTCGGTCGTGTCGGCGGTTCCGTCCTCCGTTGGACTGTCGCCGTCGTCGACGGGTTCTTCGACGGTGCGCTCGCGGACCTGGACGCCCTTGCCGGCGAGATAGCGCATCTGTCGACGGGCGAACTCCTCCTCGCGAGCGCCCTGCGTGGCGAGGACGTACATCAGCGCGCGGCCGGCCGGTCGCATCGTCCGCCCGGCGCGCTGGGTGCCCTGCCGTCGAGAGCCGCCGAGCCCGGACGCCACGATCGCGAGCGAGGCGTCGGGGAGGTCGATCCCCTCGTCGCCGACGCGGGAGACCACCAGCGTGTCCAGCGCCCCGTCGCGGAACTGTTCGAATTTCCGCGCGCGCTCGTGGTGGGGCATGTCGCCGCTGATGAACGGCGCGTCGAGCGCCGCCGCGAGGTCGCGGCCCTGGTCGAGGTAGTCGACGAAGACCAGTGCCTTCTGCTCGGGGTGCTCCCGGAGGATCCGCCGCGTCTCCTCGACCTTCGCGGGGTTCGAGGCGGCGATCTGGCGGCGTTCGTGGCCCTCGCTGCCGACGTACTCGTTGCGGTGGTCGTCCTCGGTCCACGGGACGTATCGGATCTCCACGGTCGGTTCGGCGACGAACCCCTCGTCGAACAGCGCGTCCCAGTCGGTGCCGATCGGCGGGCCGATCAGCGTGAAGATCTCCTCCTGCAGGTCGTCCTCGCGAACGGGCGACGCCGACAGCCCGAGCCGGTGGCGGGTCTGGAGGTTCGCGCTCCGGCGGTAGACGTCGCTGGGGACGTGCTGGACCTCGTCGTAGACGATCAGTCCCCACTCGCGGGAGTCGAACAGGTTGCGATGGCGGTCCATCCCCGCGGTCTGGTAGGTTGCGATCGTGACCGGCCGCACGTCTTTCGTCCCGCCGTGGTACTCGCCGACCTGCGATTCGTCCAGCGTCGTGTGTGCGAGCAGTTCGTCGCGCCACTGTCGGACGAGTTCGCGACTCGGCACGAGGATCAGCGTCTCGCCGCCGACGCGCTCGACGATACCCATCGCGGCGACCGTCTTGCCGCTGCCCGGCGGGCCGACGAGCACGCCGGATTTCGTCTCCATGAACCGCCCGACCCAGTCGTGCTGGTACCCCCGGAGCTCCAGGTTCAGATCGAGGTCCAGCGGCTCGCCCGAATCGAGGTCCCGCTGGTCCTGGACGGGGTAGCCCGCCTCGTAGAGGAGCCGCTTGACCTCGGCGGTGGCCTCCTCTGCCACCCAGCTCTCGGTGTCGGAGATGGGCGCCCGGAGGTGGTCGTCGTCGAGTTTCTGCCGGGCGACGTTGCCCATCAGGTTCTCCGTCGCCGCTTCGAGGACGACGTAGCCGTCCTCGTGGGTCCGCAGCGTGAACTGGTGGGCGCGCTTCCACTGGTCGCCGATCCACTCCTCCAGCGCGGGGTAGCGCTGGGGGAGCACGTCCCGGACCGTCCCGAGCAGCCCCTCCAGGTCCTCGTACGGCGCCTGCCACACGTCCGAATCGTCGATCTCGTAGACGTAGCCCTGCTCGCCGTTGGTGTCGATCAGCCGGGCGAACTGCGACAGCTGGGCGCGCGTGAACTGCGCGGGCCGGTCGACGACGATCTGGCGTCGGTCGGGGAAGACGACGAACCGCTCGCGGTCGGCGTAGTCGGTCCACTCCGCCGGGTACCACACCTCCGGGTCCTGGGACACGTCCCGGCTCACGACCGCCCGCTCGCGTTCGAGGGCGGCGAGCCACGCCGCGACGTCCTCGCGCGGTTCGTCGAGGTGCCGCGCGATCTCCTCGGTCGTCAACACCGGGTTGCCCGCCGCCTCGACCGCCTCGTGGAACCGCTCCAGCGACGGCTCCCCCTGGTCGTCTGTCACGCGCTCCTGTTGGCGACGCCGCGACAAGGGGGTTTCGTCTGCCGGCGCCCGCCCCGGTCGGTGCCACGCCGAATGGTAAATACTAAACTATATTACGTTACGTTAAATTGGATATTTGTCACGAAGTCCCGGTGTATCGGTTTTGATCGCGTGAAAATGGGATTCATGCCGGTTTCCGGCCCACTCGATCGATTCAATGAGCGATTGGGGAGTCCGGCTCGACGATCTGACCCACGATAGCGAAGAACGCATTCATGGTCCGAAGATGCGTTAAATTCGGTTTAACGGTTGTAAATGCCGTACGGTGGCTTCCCAGCGAAACACATATTTATTTCGATGGGAAGAGAGAATAGACGAGGTGACGATATGTCTTCGGATTACGAGTAGGTGACGTTCAGTTCGAGGACGTTGGCGGTCTCGAGGACGCGCTTGGGGAGTTCCTCGCGGAAGCGCTGGTCCTCGAAGCGGTGGGAGGGGCCGGAGACGGAGATGGCGCCGAGGACGCGGTCGTCGTTGCTGAGGACGGGCGCGGCGACGCAGCGGAGGCCCGACAGGCGTTCCTCGTCGTCGAACGCGACGCCGCGTTCGCGGATCTCGGCGAGGGTCTCGAACAGTTCGTCGCGGTCCGTGACGGTGCGGTCGGTCGTCTCGGGGAGCCCGTGGCGGTCGATGATCTCGTCGACGCGCTCCTCGGAGCAGTGCGCGAGGATCGCTTTGCCGAGCGCCGTGCTGTGGAGGCAGACGCGGTTGCCGACGTGTTCTTTCACGCGGACGGCGTTCTCGCCGCGGGTCCGGTAGAGGTACGTCCCCTTCCCGTGCTCCTCGACGAGCAGGTTACAGAGTTCGCCGGTCTCGTTGGCGAGTCGGTCCAGTTCGGGACGAGCGATCTCGAAGATCTGCGACTGGTTGCGAGCGTACGCGCCGTGTTCGAGAAAGCGGAGGCCGATGCGGTACTCGTCGTCGGCTTTGACGACGTAGGCCTCCTGTTCGAGCGTGCTCAGGTAGTTGTGGACCGTGCTCTTGGGCAGGTCCAGGTGCGTCGACAGCTCCGTCACGCCCGCGCCCCCCAGCTCCTGAAGCCCACCGATGATCCGGAACGTGCGTTCGACCGATTTCACCGTGTTCCGCGCGGTCTGCGCCATACTCCGACTCAAGACACTGGCCCGTAATAACCGTTCCGCAATCGCAAACGGTCGTTCAGAAATTCACTCGGGACCGAGCCAATCTTCGGCCGGGTCGGTAAGTCGCTCAGACCGTCGTGACCGGGTTCGTGAGCGTCCCGATGTCCTCGATATCGATCTCGACGAGGTCGCCCTCGCGGAGCGTGAAGTCGCCTTCCGGAACCAGCGCCGTTCCGGTCATCAGAACGGTGAGGTCGGGGACGACGTTGTGGCGGGTCAGGTAGGAGGACAGCTCCTCGCAGGTGCGGACCATCTCGCCGGTGTTGGTCTCGCCCTCGTAGACGACCTCGCCGTCGCGGTGGATCTGCATCGTCATCTCCAGGTCGTGGGGGTCGTCGACCTCGCCCGCGGAGGTGACGCCGGGACCGAGCGCCGCGCAGCGGTCGTAGACCTTCGCCTGCGGGAGATAGAGCGGGTTCTCGCCCTCGATCGAGCGGCTGGACATGTCGTTGCCGATGGTGAATCCGACGATGTCGCCCTCGTAGAGGACGACGGCGAGTTCGGGCTCGGGCGTGTCCCAGTCGGAGTCGCCGCGGATCCCCACGTGGTCGTTCGGGCCGACGGTCCGGCTGGGTGTCGCCTTGAAGAAGACTTCCGGCCGTTCGCTCTCGTAGACGTCGATGTACACGTCGGGCTTGTCGCTCTCCTCCTGGCGGGCCTCCTCGCTGATCTGGTAGGTGACGCCCGACGCCCACACTTCCGGCGGTTCGACGGGGAGCACGAGGTCCTCGTCGTCGAACTCGACCTCCTCGGCGTCGTCGAGGTAGGCCTCGGCGGCCTCGTCGAGGCCCTGGCGCGTCTCGTCGGCCGCGAGCAACTCGACGACCGTCGACGGGCCGTCGGGCGCGCTCGTCAGGTCGTATGAGGTATCTCCGTCGGAAACTACCAGCCGCTCGTCGTCCCCGCGCGTCACTCGGAAGTATCTCATGCTACTCACTGTGATGGACAGCCAGTATTTAGTTTTGCCGGGCCGCGGCCGCGAACTCGGATCGCGAGGCCGCGCCACCGTCGGTGACGGCGACGGACCGACCGCGAGATGCCCGCGATTCGGGGGCCCGGCGCCGAGAACCGCCCGAGGCCGCGGCGAGGGGTACCGCCACCGCAAGAGTTTTTGAGCGTTCGAGAGAGGTGAACACACATGGACGTAGGTGTGCTGACCGTGGCACTCGGCGGCGAATCGCTCGACGACGCGCTCGCGTACCTGGCCGACCAGGGCGTCGACGCCGTCGAACTCGGCTGTGGCGGGTTCGTCGGCGACGACCACCTCCCGCGCGAAGAGTACCTCGACGACGAGGACGCCCAGGCCGAACTGCAGGCTCTGCTCGACGAGCACGACCTGTACGTCTCGGCGCTGGCGACACACAACAACCCGCTCCATCCCGACGAGGAGCGAGCGGCTCGTGCCGACACGGAACTCCGGGAGGCCATCGAACTGGCCGACCAGCTCGGCGTCGACGCCGTGACGACGTTCTCGGGACTGCCCGCCGGGAGCCCCGCCGGCGAGGTCCCCAACTGGATCACGGCGCCGTGGCCGAACGAGCACCGCGAGGCCCACGAGTACCAGTGGGAGGTCGCCGAGGAGTACTGGTCTGACCTGGCCGAACACGCCGCCGACCACGACGTGAACGTCGGCATCGAGATGCACCCGAACATGCTGGTGTACGAGCCGACGGGGATGCTCGAACTGCGCGAGCGCACGAACGAACACGTCGGTGCCAACTTCGACCCCTCGCACCTGTTCTGGCAGGGGATCGACATCACCGAGGCCATCCGCTTCCTCGGCGAGGAAGACGCCATCCACCACTTCCACGCCAAGGACACCAAGGTCTACGAGTCTAACTCCCGCGTGAAGGGCGTGCTGGACACCGAACCCTACACCGAAGAACCGGACCGCTCGTGGCTCTTCAGGTCGATCGGCTACGGCCACGGCGAGGAGTTCTGGAAGGACGTGGTGTCGACGCTGCGGATGATCGACTACGACGGCGCGCTGTCCATCGAGCACGAGGACTCGCTGACCTCGCCGAACGAGGGCCTGGAGAAGGCCATCGACGTGCTCCAGCGCTCCGTCTTCGAGACCACCCCCGGCGACGCCTACTGGGCCTGAACGATGAGCGAGGAACCACTCTCCGTCGGCGTCCTCGGCTATCGCTTCATGGGCAAAGCCCACGCCAACGCGCTCGCGCGCCTCCCGATGTTCTTCCCGGAGGCCCCCGAGGTCGAACGCGAGGTCGTCGTCGGCCGCGACGAGGCGGCGCTCGCCGACGCCGCCGACCAGCTGGGTTTCAACAGGTACGCGACCGACTGGGAGGACGTGGTCGAGGAGGTCGACGTGTTCTACAACCTCGGGCCGAACAACGTCCACGCCGACCCCTCGATCGCCGCACTGGAGGCCGACACGCACGTCTTCTGCGAGAAGCCGCTCGCGCACACGCTCGACGACGCCGAGCGGATGCGCGACGCCGCCCGCGACTCGGCGGCGACCGCCGGGATCGCCTTCAACTACCGGTTCATCCCCGCGATCCGGTACGCGAAGAACCTGATCGATTCCGGGGAGCTGGGCGAGATCCGCCACGTCCGCGGGCGCTATCTCCAGGACTGGCTGGTCGACCCCGAGGCGCCGTGGAGCTGGCGCAACTCGAAGGAGATGGCCGGGTCGGGCGCGCTCGGTGACCTCGGCGCGCACACCATCGACCTGGCGCGCTTCCTCGTGGGCGACCGCGCCGGCGACATCTCGCGGCTGTCGGGGCACCTCCAGACATTCGTCGACGAGCGGCCGGTCCCCGGCGGCGACGAGGGGTCGCTGGAGGGCGAGGGCGGCGAATCGACCGAGACCCGCGAGGTGACGGTCGACGACGCCTACACCGCCCAGGCGGAGTTCGAGAACGGAGCGATGGCGACCTTCGAAGCCTCGCGGTTCGCCGACGGCCGGAAAAACGACCACACCATCGCGATCAACGGCTCGAAGGGGAGCCTCTCGTTCTCGCTCGAACGGCTGAACGAGCTGGAGCTGCTCACCGAGGGCGACCGCGGCTTCCAGACCGTCAACGTGACCGACCCCGACGACCCGTACATCGACCACTGGTGGCCGCCCGGCCACGTCATCGGCTGGGAGCACACGTTCGTCCACGAGAACTTCGAGTTCCTCTCGGCGGCCGCCGCCGGCGAGGACCACAGCCCCTCCTTCGAGGACGGTTACCGCGTCCAGGAGCTGCTCGCCGCCGTCGAGGCGTCCGACGACGCCGGCGAGTGGGTCGAGGTCTAACCCCCGACCCGTTTTCGCATCGTTACCGTTCGACTACTACGCCCGAACGCTTCGTTCTCCGGTCCAGCGGCCTCTGCGGTACCCACCTCATCGACAGCCCGGTCGCTCCCCCGCTGACCTCGCTTCGCCGCCAGCCTCCCTTCGCCCTGGACCGCCTGTGAACGGTCCCGTCCGACGGACCGACGACTGTGAACGTCGATCCACCCTCTACGACCGACCGTCCCGTCGATACGAACTCTCGCCATGCTACCGAGAAAGTCGTTCTCCGAAAATGAGGTGCGTTCTGTGAATGTATCGTGGGTAATATCCCGTAGTTCTCGATAAGACCGAGATTGGTGGGGTTTGGACCGGATATCGCGACAACCGTCGTCATACACAAACAGAACTGCACTCCGATCATGTGGAACGCGATCGAGGCGCCGGCCCGGGGCGTTCGGAAGCGAGACGAGCCAGCTCACGGGACGGTACCCCGTAGCACACGCCCGAGAGCCAGGATTGGTCCCGGGTTGGGATTACATAATTACGAGTGTAAGGTGTCCCTACTCGGTATCGAGTAAACGTTCGAATCGAGAACGGCGTTCGCCGTGGCTACTCGTCGGCGAGACGGTCGCGGAGGACGCGGTACGCCTCCTTGGGCCGGCGGTACTCGTCGAGGACCCCCTTGTTGTTGCGCGTCCGCGGTCGCGTCATCGCCTGTTCGGGGTTCGTGAGGGTGTCGCAGAACTGCCAGACGGTGAACCCGGCCACGTCTCCGCGTTCGCGGAACAGGTCGACGCAGTCGCCGAGCAGGTCGGCCTGGTAGGACTCGGACCACTTGCGGGCCTCGTGGGTCCGGTCGCCGGGGACGGCGCCCGCGCCGAACTCCGTGACGACGATCGGTTTCTCGCCGTAATCGTCGGCGATCCCGTCGAGGAACTCGCCCCAGTCGCCGTCGCGATACCAGCCCCAGTAGGCGTTGACCGAGAGGAAGTCGCAGAACTCGAAGACGCCGTCCGTCTCCCCCTCGAAGTCGGTGTTGGAAGCGGCGGTGATCAGCCGAGAGCCGTCGACGCCGTCGGCGGCCCACTTCAACTGGCGGGTGGCGTCGGCGACGGTCGACTCCTCGTTGGCGCACTCGTTCGAGAGGCTCCAGGCGAAGATCGAGGGGTGGTGGCGGTCTCGTTCGATCATCTCCATGAGCGTTCGCTGGGCGCGCTCCTGGCTGGCCACCACCGTCGACGCGTCGACCTGCCACATGGGAATCTCCTCGATCACGAGCACGCCCGCCTCGTCACACAGGTCCAGAAAGCGCGGATGGTTCGGGTAGTGCGAACATCTGACGGCGTTACAGCCGGCCCGGCGTATCAGGTCCAGGTCTCGCTCCTGGACCCGTAGCGGCTGAGCGGACCCCCACTCGGGGTGGTCCTCGTGGCGATTGACGCCGGCGATCTCGACCGGCTCGCCGTTGACCAGGATCTCGCGGCCGCTGGTCGAGACGGTGCGGAACCCGATCCGGTCGCGCAGGTCGTCGGCGAAGGTGTCGCCCTCGCGTCCGTCGGCCTGCTCGCCGTGCAGTCGCGCCCCCACCTCGTAGAGCGTCGGGTCCTCGGGCGCCCACCGGTCCACGTCCTCGACGTCGAGGGCGACCGTCACCGTGGCGGCGTCCATCCCGTACACCTCGACCGGTTCGGTGACCGACGCCTCGCCGACCGAGACGGTCAGGTCGGGTTCTGCCGGCCGCGGGCCGACGTTGTGCAGCGTCACCTCCGCTTCGACGGTCGCATCGACGCCGTAGAGGTCGTAGTCGACGGCGAGGTTCCGGAGATACACGTCGGGGACGGTCTCGACGACCACCTCGCGGTGGATGCCGCCGTGAGGGAACCAGTCGGCGCCGTCGTGAGGAAGCGTGTCCTCCCTGCGGGTGTTGTCCGCGCGGACGACGAGCTCGTGTTCGCCCGCGTCGAGGTGGCGGGCGAGCGCAGTGAACGCTGTGTACCCGCCCTCGTGACTCGCCACCTCTTCGCCGTCGAGGTAGACCGTCGCGTCGCGGGCGACCCCGTGGAAGGTGAACAGCCGCGACCCCTCGGTCCGGGTCTCGAACGTCCGCCGGTACCACGCCGGCCCGACGTAGTCGGCGTACTCGGTGTGGGCGTTCCAGGAACTCGGAACGCTCAGTCGATCGGCCGCCTCGGTGGGGAACGACTCCCGATAGTCGGCATCGTACCCCTCGTTCTCGGGGTCGGTGAGGAACTCCCACTGTCCGTCGAGGGTCCGCTGGCGCCGTTCCGTCGTCGTCTCGAACGTCCGGTGCATGCCTGTCCCTCGGTCACCGTCGCCGAATAAACGTTGCTACCCGTGCGGGCGAAACGTTAAGTCGCACTGTCACGACTGTCCGACATCGATGGTTGGTGACCCTCACGGCGGTAGCGGAGCGGACGGGACCGGTGGCGCCGACGGTGAGTCCCGGAGCGGATCGGCGGGCTCGGGACGAGTCGACAGACGGCGGTTCATCTCGCTCGCCGGCGCGGCCGCCGCGACGGCGCTCTCGGGCTGTTCGAGCGAGTCCGACGACGACGGCGAGCCGACGACGGCCGGCCGGCAGCGCGACGTGGACGGGCCGGTGATGTCGGTGATGACCGGCGTGCAACCCAGCACCCTCGACGTGGGGCCGAACACGAGCACGCCGTACGGTCGGCCGCACTTCGAGGGATTCCTCCAGAGTCTCGTGTTGCCGACGCACGGTCCCAGCGGCGAACCACACACGAGCGGTCACACGTGGTCGGCCGACGGAACCGAACTATCGGTTCCCTGTGCCGTCGCCGCCTACGAGGTCACCGACGACGGGGCGGTCGCGGTGACCTTCGACGACCGCCTGACCTACTGGAACGGGGACCCGCTTGACGCGCGGGCCTACCACGTGCGCGACCGGATCGAGTGGCTGGAGGTCAACGGCGCGTTCACCGAGGACGAGTTCACGGCCGACCTCGTCGGCGAGACCGAGTACCGGTGGACGCCGATGGGCGGGCCGATCAACCCCACCGCGGCGCGGACGGCCCTCCATCCCGGACCGCCACCGCTCCCGACCGCCTTCAACGAGCCGTGGCTGGAGCGCTTCGAGGACGCGTCCTCGAGAGAGCAGGTTCGGAGCACGTACCTCGATTACCGGCAGGGGAAACTCTCCATCGAGACCTACGTCGAGGAGGGGTACGGGACCGGCCGCTACGCACCCCGTTCGACCGACGACGTGACGAGCGAACTCGTCGAAGTGCCCTACAGTCTCCGGACGAACACCGAGGTGGTCTACGCCGAACCGCGCGAGGACTACCCCGGCCCGACCGACCGGCCGACGCTCCGCATCCTCGGCGGCGCCAAGGGCTTCAGCGGGCCGGCGCTGGACCCCGCGGGCAGCGGGAGCGCCGGCGGGGGCGGCGTCGACGCCGGGACCTTCTACGACCCGCGGGACTTCGTCGACGGCGAGGAGGTCGACGCCGGCACGGGCGTCATCGCCGAGTCGAAGGGCGACTTCTTCCGCGCGCAGGTCCCCGACGCCATCGAGCAAGCGGACACCTGGGCCAACCCCGCGGCCGGCGGGAAGCAACTCGTCTTCAACTGGGAGCGGCCCCACCTGCGGCGGCTGTGGGTCCGTCGAGCCGTCGCGGCGGCGGCCCCCTTCGAGCGGATGCGGTACAACCAGTACGGCCCGGGGACGATGCCGCCGTCCTCGCACTCGGGGCTGCTCGGGTCGACGGCCCGGCGCGCGCTGGGCAGCGAGTTCGTCGACTCGCTGTACCAGTACCCGCAGGCGACCGACACCGACCTGGCGGCGGAGTGGCTCCGCCGCGCGGGCTACGAGCGAGTGGCGGGGGGCTGGCAGAGTCCCGACGGCGACCCCCTCTCGCTGACGCTGACCGTGTACTCGGCAGACATCAACGAGGTTCAGACGCTCATCGCGGGGCTGGAGTCGTTCGGCGTCGCCGTCGAGACGGAGCAACTGCTCGGCAAGGGCATCTCCTTCGAGGACAGCGTCCGCAAGGGCGGGTTCGACCTCCTCCTCGGGAACGTCCCCGCCGGGCAGGCGGCGGTGCCGGTCTACGGCGACTGGTTCTCCGCCGGCGACGGGTGGGTTGCGATGCCGCCGATCGCCGTGGCGGGCAACCCGCTCGGGAGTTGCCGCGACGACCCGCCCGTCGCCTCGGTGCCCGAGTCCGTGACGCTCCCCGATCGACCGGGGGCACTGACGGTCGACGGCGTCGACTACCCCGACGGCGGCGCGATCTACGAGTTCGAGGGGCCGGGGGAGACGGTCGCGCTCTGCGAGGAGGTCGAGCGCCTGCGCGACGCCGAGACCGACGAGGCGGGCTTCCGCGAGGCGGCCCGGCGCTGTGCCCGCTGGTACAACTACGCGCTCCCCAACGCCGTCTTCGTCCAGGACAGGGTCGGCCTCTGGGCGGACCTGGAGCGGTTCGCCGTCGCGGCCGACGAGGAGCGGTCGACCGAGATGGCGCGGGGCGAACCGGTCGCTCCGATGCACTATCACGTGCAGGCGGGGACGCTCCGGGAACGGTAGTTCGCGGAGCCCACTCGCCGGCGCGGTCGCCGCTCGACCGCCCCGTCGGCGAGCGCCAGTTCTATGCATACGCACCCCACAGGACGGATATGGAACTCGAATCGGTCGACGGGGCGGTGTTCATCTACACCTTCGGGGTGATGTTCAGCGCCCTCTGGCTCTCGGAGCCGGGGTCGCCGCCGCTGAACGCCTTCGTCTTCGCGCTGTTCGGCGTCGTCTCGCTGGGGTGGACCGTCTACTTCAAGTGGCAGATCGCGCCGCAGTTCCGCCCGGACGACGACGAGGAGGACGAAGCGGAGGAACCGGAGACGCCGCGGCCGCCGACCGTCGAGGAGTAACGCTCCTCGACCGCTTCGAACGAAACCGACCGGTCAGTGGACCGTCCGCTCGTCGGACGTGTCGATGTCCTCGCGCGGATCGGTGTTGCCGCCGCTGGAGGTGGCGCGGTCGTCGCTGGGCGCGGCCCACTCGACGGCGTTGGCGAGCACGCTCTGTATCTCCTCGTTGTGATACACCGGATACGTCTCGTGGCCCGGTCGGAAGTAGAAGATACGGCCGTTCCCGCGGCGGTAGGTGCAGCCCGAGCGGAACACTTCGCCGCCCTCGAACCAGGAGTTGAAGACGAGCGTCTCGGGCTGGGGGATATCGAAGCGCTCGCCGTACATCTCCGCCTCGTCGAGTTCGATGCAGTCGTCGATCCCGTCGGCGATCGGGTGGCTCGGCTCGATGACCCACAGCCGCTCGCGCTCGGCGGCCTCGCGCCACTTCAGCGAACAGCTCGTGCCCATCAGCCGCTTGAACACCTTCGAGAAGTGCGCCGAGTGGAGGACGAGCAGCCCCATCCCGTCGCGGACGGCCTCGACGACCCGCTCGGCGACCGCGTCGTCGACCTCGTCGTGGGCGGCGTGGCCCCACCAGGTCAACACGTCGGTCTCGGCCAACACGTCCTCGGTCAGCCCGTGCTCGGGCTCCTGAAGTGTCGCCGTTTCCGTGTCGAAGCCGCGTTCTTCGAGCGCCTCGGCGATGGCGCCGTGGATGCCGTCGGGGTAGATCTCGGCGACCGTTTCGGACTCCTGCTCGTGGACGAACTCGTTCCAGACCGTGACGCGCGTGTCGGGCATGTTCGAACGCTCGCCGCCCGTCCCCATGCCCGTTCGGGTTCCGGAGAGACTGTTCGGTGACGGGCGACTTATCGGGCGGCGTCGGCCGGCGCTTCCCGACACGCGGGCGACCGTCGGAACCGGAGAGTTACCCGACCAACAGCGCGCTTTTTGTCTGGGGGCGGGAACGACGGGCAACGAATGACCGACTTCGAACGCGGGTCCGAGCGACCCACAGAGCGGGTACGCGTCGACCAGGTCGGCTACCTCCCGGCGGCACCGAAGCGCGCGGTCGCCGTAGCCGAAGCAGAGCGGTTCGCCGTCCGCGAGCGCGGAGACGGGACGGTCGCCGTCGCCGGCGACCTCTCGGAGCCGATCGAGGACCCGGACGCGGGCGAGACGGTCCGCCGCGCCGACTTCTCGACGCTCTCGGAGTCCGGCGAGTACCGGGTCGCGATCGGCTACGGCGAGACGGCGGACGGCGGCCTCCGGGAGACAGCGGGGGAGTCGGTCCCCTTCCGCGTCGGCGCGGACGCGTACGACGGCACCCTCGCCGACGCCGTCCGCCTCTACACGCTGAAGCGGTCGAACACGCCCATCGACGACCCGGTCACCGGGCTCGACGTGTCGGCGGGTCACACCCAGGACGCCGAGGCGCGCATGTATTTCGGCGACGCGTCCCGAGAGGAGGGGGACGAACTCGACGTTGCCGGCGGCTGGTACGACGCCGGCGACTACGGGAAGTACGTCCCGCCGGCCGCGGTGACGGTGGGGCAGATGTTGCTGGCGTACGAGCGCTACCCCGACGCGTTCGAGTCCGGGCAGTGCGATCTCCCGGTCGAGCGGTCGGGGACCGAGCGATCGGCGGACGGCGGCGAGCGCGAGTCCGCTCTCCCCGACCTGCTCGTCGAGGCGAAGTTCGAACTCGGCCTGTTCGACGACCCGTACGTCGACGTCGACGAGGCCCCGGTCGTTCTGGGCAACGACGACCACCGCGAGATTGCACGCGACGTCGTCCGCCAGTCCCAGACGCTCCTGAAAAACGAAGACGACGTGTTGCCGCTCTCGCCCGACCAGGAGGAGGTGCTGGTCGCCGGACCGACCGCCGACGACATCGCCTACCAGCACGGCGGCTGGGGAAACGTCGAGGACCCCGAACCGCTCGGCGAGACGGTCCTGGAGGCTAT
>ENA-ORCO01000135-ORCO01000135.1-marine-metagenome-genome-assembly--contig:-NODE-135-length-54675-cov-35.919942_pt1 | contig 54675 bp, 58 predicted proteins | sample MGYA00248633_ERZ508508 | MGnify/ENA primary metagenome ERZ508508 (study PRJEB26179, sample SAMN06268845) | marine metagenome | isolation source: A23 P1 aerobic enrichment on pine of planktonic cells...
TTCGAGGCGACGGTCGAGCAGGAGACGCAGGCGAAGGTGGATGCGAACCACCCGGACGGGATCGCGGACACGAGCGAGGACCGGATTCACGGCGTCACCCTCGAACAGGAGGAGCGCATTCAGGCGCGGGAGGCCGAACTGGAGCGCATCAGTGCCCAGGCCGAGCTGGGAACGCAGGATGGTCGTGAGCAGCGCACGCGTGAGGTCGTCAGCGAGCTGTGTGGCCGTGACGAGCCGGACTCGGTGGAGCGCACGGATCCCCGGGAGAAGCTGACGCAAGACGAACTCGCGGAGGTCAACGAGCAAGCGATGCGGATCAGCGACGAAGTGCAGGGCGGCTGGTCGAGAGCGGTCGTCGCGAAGCAGCTGGCCGAGAAGGTGGCGCGCGGTCGGGACGTCACGAAGGCGGTGCTGGAGACGCTCGAGGAGGTGAAGGCGGCGCCGGGGGCAATCGTGCCCATCGCGGATGTGCCGGACGTCCCGGTCGGTGAGGTGACGGTCCAGGGTGAAATCACGCAGCTCTGGGATCCAAGCGACACATCCATCTCTCAGGTCGGGCTGATCGAGGACGATAGCGGGAAAATCAAGTTCACCATCTGGGAGAAATCCCGGAAGACGGTGGTGAGCGAAGGTGAGACGGTCCGGTTCCGGGCCGTCAAGAAGAACTGGTACCAGGGACGGTGCAGCATCGCCATCACGGGCTGGAGCAGGATCGAATTCCCAGAGCGCGGTCGGTGGTGGGAAGAGTAGGCGAGCGCGGCGCCGTTCTTTTTTGCTGTGGGCCGGACCGACCCAGGCCCCACCGCCCCACCCTCCGCTCCGTGCTCGCTCCCTGTGGTCGCTGCGCGCGCAGCCACGACCTTACTCGCTGAAGGGTATCCTGTGCGAGAGCGTGATGAGGTGTTCGATATCGCCCAAGATGTAGTCCGAGATCATCTGCTCCGTATGTTCGAGATTGCACGGACCAATGTCGTCGTGGCTGTCCGAACGAGCGTGGAGCCACGTTTCCATGATTCCAGGGATGTCGCCGCTATCGACGTAGTCGGTGTCTGCATCAGTCGGGCGAATCCTCTGGAGATCTAATTCATGAGCGTAGTCGTCGAAGAACGTCCGCCGAAGACCGACCTCCTGATGCTGGATGAGATCGTCAAGTCCAGTCCCGTACCCGTATGCCTCAGCTGCGAAGTCGCCCAAATCCACAGATTTGGCACTTTCGATGATGGTCTTCAGATCGCCAGCGAGCCCATCACCGGCAGGGCCGTCAGCAGCATATACGGGTCGCTTTTTCAGCATCGGCAGATCGAAGAAATCGCCCGCATAGGTTACGATCTCGTCCGGTTGGTAGGCCCACAGCTCAGCATTGATCCGTCGTAGTAGATCCAGTTCGGACTCAAGTCCCGGAGCGCGCCGAGTGAGGATCTGCGTTCGGGGTAAGCGGCCGCCTGCTTCGGGACCGTCATACGCGAATCCGATTGCCGCGAACTGGAAATCCTCCGGGTCCTCCCAGTCAGGGTCGTCATCAGGCGTGAGGTGCGGGCTGATGGTCTCGATATCGAGGGCAAGTCGCCTGGTACTACTAGATGACATAGTGGATTGTCCAAGTCTGGACATTTAAATCGAAGTGAAGCGTGCGGGTACTACCGGCCGGGTCTGGTCGTGAATACTTTTGTCGTGATAGACTCGATGAGTGAAATATGAATCCGGCAGACGTCTCCTGGCCAACAGCCCCTACTGGAATAGCCCCCGTGGGGCAATTTTCCGATTCGAGATTGCAGGATCTCGCTAGGTTGCTCCAGGATGGCGCCAGTTCGCAATGGTTCGATCTGGTGAAACCACCCGAAACACCGCACCCTACAGTCACCAAGGGACCGGACTACGACCACGAAGAAGAGCTCGCCGCTACTCCGGAAGAGCCAACGGATAACTATCGACAGCAGGCTCTCGAATACGTTGAGGGCGTTATTGAGGCACGAGATTCGGTGCGACCGGATTCACTCAAGTCCGTCTCTGACCTGCCAGATGGCATCAGCCGAACCACCTCTCGTCCTTGGGTCTGGTATCACACCACTGACGAGATACAGGAACGGACAGATGACCGTCCGGAATCACTGGCTCAAACGATCGACCATGGAAAGTATCTGTTCTTTACACCGGATGAAACGGGCGTACTCGAGGACATCGTCGTTGAACAATTTCAGTCTCGGCCATTTAGCTCAGCAAAGGTTCCTACCGTTCCGAACAGAAAACCGGATGCAGTTCTCTGTCTCTATTATTCGGATGACCGATATCGGATCGACCTTCGCGAGACGTATCAAAACGAGCCTGAGGAGGACACTTACGAGGTTGCGTCACCTTACGACCCTGATCAACCGACCATCAAACCGCGAGGGTTCAAAACCGACGCCACAACGCGCCGAAATGAGTACTCTGACGAATTCAAGGAGGCGTCAGAGTAAGTATTCACTCGACGAGTTTCTCTCTTGCCTGTCGGACATTCTTTCGAACCGCTTCAGGATGGACATCCCGTTGAGATGCCCATTCTTTCGGGGCATTCCCTAGCTCCTCGGTCATCCAATAGTCGAGTATTTCAGGAGGGGTGAGCCCATCCTCAGCCAGCTCTTGGAACCACCAGGATAGGACCAGTCTCGAGCGCCGCCAGACATCGATGTCTTGGATCGGTACGACGAGATATGAGTGGCCCTTCGGAAGATCATAGGACTGTCCGCTGGAAGTGAGAAGGTCGTGCGCTCGAACGGAGTACCACTGTTTCGCTGCAGCTACCTCATCCCCATCAGCATCAACTGATTCGAAAATTCTTGCCCACTCAGAATCAGGGATGGTGAAGACAAAATCACTCGGTGGGTTTTGGAATGCCAGCTCAACAGACGATGATGAGTCACGCCACGCTTTCTCGAGATAGTAATCGATAACCGTCACATCGGCGATCAACTCCAGAATTTCAGTAAGGCGCGTCTCCGATACGCTGGTCTCTGCAGCCACCTGCTGAATTCGTCCCCGATGAACACGTCTTTTCTGAGTCATACACAACCTCTGGTTTGATTATACTTAATTCTACCCTCTAAAGCAACCTGTAGTTTGTTGATGGCCCCAATGGGTGGGGCCCTCAGAAGGAGGTGTCCCAGACAGAGGTGAGTTCAATGGCAACCAGAGACATCTACGAGAACGGATTCGACGAAGACGTCCAAACGGAATCGAGTGCGAACCAATGCCCCGAGTGCGACGGCCGAGTCACCACGAACGCGGTCGAAACGGTCTGCGAGGACTGTGGGCTGGTCATCGACGAACAGCGTATCGATCACGGGCCGGAGTGGCGAGCGTACGACAACGAGGAGTGCGAACGAACAGGCGCCCCACTCACTGCGGCTCGCCACGATCGCGGCCTGTCGACGGAAATCGGTCGCGGTACCGACGCGAAAGGGAACGAGATCTCCGGGCAGAAGCGGCGGCGACTGGCGCGGATGCGCCGTGAGCAGTCCCGTGGCCGCTGGCGGTCGAAGGCAGAACGGAATCTCGCGCACGGACTGGGCGAAGTGCGACGGTTGGCGAGCGCCCTCGAACTCTCCGATTCGGTCCGCAACCAAGCGTGCCAGCTCTTCCGGAGCGCCCAGAACGAGGATCTGCTTCGAGGCAGATCCATCGAGGGCATCGCCGCAGCCAGCGTCTACGGAGCCTGCCGGTGCAACGGCCTCTCACGGTTAGTGGACGACGTCAGCGAGATGGCCCGCGTCGCGGAGTCACGGGTTACGAACGCATACAAAACGTTGAACGAAGAGCTGGGCCTTCCCGCTGAGCCCGTCTCCCCCAGCATGTTCGTCCCGCGCCTCGCCTCGGACCTCGAGTGTCCAGACGAGATCCGACAGCGGGCCCGAACGCTCGCGGAGCAGGCCGAGGAGCACGGTGTCACGACGGGCGTCCATCCGGCCGGGTTCGCAGCGGCCTGTCTCTATAAGGCCGGTCGCGAGGAGGGACGATGGCTGACGCAATCCGAGGCCGCGGACGTGGCGAACGCCTCGAAGGCGACTGTCCGGGCGCACCGAGATACGTTGGAGGAACAGGTCGCCTGACGCAGTCCACTGTCTTTCTGTCTGTACTGCACATCGTTCTATCCACGCTACGATTTAAACACGAAGACGAGCCATGTTCTCTGTAGACTACTCTATGAACGGTCGTTACTCCGACTATGAGGAACTGCGGCCGACCGGTGAGGCGTCCCACGTTCCGGACACGAGGCTGGACGACGGGTACGAAGGTGACCCCCGGCGGCAACGCGTTGCGACAAGTTCTGGTGGCTACCCCGATGCGCCGACGGCCACCGACGGCGAGTGCCGGTCCTGTGGGACGTCAGTCCCGGACGGGCAAACGAAATGCCGGTTCTGTCTCACCAACCATCTCGGGAGTGACGCGACTAGCACGGACGAGACAGCGTCAACGACGTTCCTCGGCATCGTCCACCTGGTCGTCGAGTCGACCACGTTCTACGGCGCCGTCGCCAAGGGCGGCGCCGCGGCGAACCTCCTCTCCGCCAACGAGGCGGAGCCGGCCGTCGACGACTACACACTCATCTACGACCTTGACGAGGCGCCAGCGCGTCAGCTGGCCGAGCAATGGCCCTCGCTTCCCGATGCGGTACAGGTATCGTCAGATGAGGGAGAACAGCTTCTCAGAGCCGCCCGTGACCGGACAGGGTGGCACGGGCAGGAAGCGTCAGAGCGTCAGGAGCAGGCCCCGACGCGGCTCTACGACCAGCGAGGGAACGGCATCCGCGACGAGTCGCACCTCGCAACGATCCTCGACGACGCCGACGACGCGGTATGGCTGGTTCCAGCGATCGCGCTGACCGAATCTCCGGCCGAGACTGTGGCTGATCGCCAGGTGTCGTCGCTGCCGACAACTCAGAAGCTCGACTGTCAAACCTGTGGACGGACGACCGACCATCGGTTCAAGACCCGCGAGTCGGTCCCGGATGAGGCGTGGACGGGCCAACCGATCTGGGAGTGTCAGGTGTGTGGCGCAACTCGCTACGGCCCCAGTCTCGAGTAGGGCCAGTGCTGGGCGTCGATTAACCAACATTGCTGCAGGTGGCTCCGGGGTTCGTTGGTTAATAGTAATGGGAAGTACAATTTCGTTGTTCAGACTCGCAGCAGCTAACTGGTGTGAAAATCGCTAAGTACAGGCAAAGATGTTACCGGAGCCGCGATCAACCTCCCCGATAGCTGCCAGAAATGAGGGTCTGATCAGTAACTATCGGGAGCTGTAACTGGCACTCTCACTCAAGATATTGACTGATGAGCTGCTCTGTCCCCCGTTGAAGTTGTTCTGAAATAGTTTCCTCACTCACCCCGAGTTCATCGGCCAGTTCTTGAACTGTGACTTCCCGTGAGGAGTCATAATAGCCGTTCTCATACGCAGCGACAGTCGTTTGGAGTGCCGCTAACCGTGACCGTGCCTCGCTCGCGGGCATCGGTTCGGTATAGATCGGTGAGCCCGGTTCTATGTGGCGGCCTCCCTCAGTAAGTGGGCCTGCGTCAACGGGAGCGAAGCCAATGTCTTCGATAAGGCCTGCCACGACCTCCTTTGCGTCCTCATCATCGCCGGCGAGAAACATCGCAAGCCGGTCATCAAGATCGGCGTCCGGTCGTGGTCCGTCTCGGAGGGTCTCCCAATACGTCTCGTTGAATGCCTTGACGACGCGGGAATCTTCCAGATGGTCTGCGATGGTATCCGTATGTGTCTCCGCTAGGTCCATCATCCCATCCCGTGCCGGGTAGTAGTTTGACGCACTAATCACGATTTCGCCACTAAGGGCGTCTGCAGGGAGGGATTCATACGCATTGAAGGGAATCGCCTCCATGGCGACGTCACCGAAGCCGGCAGCCTCAGAGACTGTCCCTGCTTGCGCGTTCGGGCCAAGTTCGTCAACAAGGTCGGTGAGTGTTTCTGGTCCCCGAGAGTTACTAATCATGACTTCGTGGCCTGCGTCAACGAAGTGCTGAGCGGCTGTACCTCCTACATTACCTGCGCCAATAATTCCAATTTTCATCGTTGGTTGCTCATTCCAGTCTTACGAGCGGCGGCGTGAAAAGCTACCAACTTAGAAGTGTGGTTGCTACTACCGAATGTGGAAGTAGGGGAACCGACTTACCGAACCACCCTCTCGAATTAGACTTTGAGGTGTGTGGCTGACTTCTCCTGTAGTGTCCCCAACTGGGGATACTCTTTTTCGGAACATGCATTACTACGAAATCCGTAGCTAGTGCTGTGAGCGATTCTAAAGTAAAGCAACAGCCGAAGCAGAATGGAGCAGTTGATGAGAGCACCCTTTTTTCGCTTCTCGGTAGGGCACATACCTTAGCAATTCTTAACGAGATAATCACTAAGAACGAGCAGTCGATTCGTTTCGGTGAACTCCAAGACTCGCTTGAACTGTCGCCGAACACGCTTTCTCGACGACTCGACGAACTTGTCGAAGCTGAGTTCCTCGAGAGAACACAGTATGACGAAATTCCCCCACGAGTAGAATACGAGACAACAGAACTGGTAGAGGATCTTACGCCCGTTTTTGAGGAGTTAGAAATCTGGATGGAACGGCATGGAGCAGATCAACTGGAGTGTTCAGAGAGTCAATAATTCGACGCTGTTGAAGCCATCAGCAACCACACAATCTGAGACCGGCTATTAGGTACAGAGAAACGAGACAACACCCAATTACCCACTGACCAGTATCTATCAACACTGGCGAGCTGAATGTAGCGGTGACGCTCCTCAATCAGCGGCTTGACCGCCATCGACCGGGATCGTGTGCCCGGTGATGTAGGAGGCGTCACTCGAACAGAGGAACGCCACGGCACCAGCCATCTCTTCCGGGTCGGCAATCCGATCCATCGGCACGTCGCGCATCGCCGACGTATCGTAGTCAGCACGCAGTGTCCGAATTGCTGTTCGAATCAACGTGATCGCTTCCTTGACCCGATCGAGGAACGACCGTGACGAGCCACTGGAGCCCCCCAGCAAGCCAGATTGGATATTCGTCTTCGTCGGTCCCAGGGCGATTGCGTTGACGCGAATCCCTCGGCTGGCGTATTCGAGCGCGACTGACTTCGTCAGACCGACGACACCGTGCTTGCTCGCCGAATAACTGGAGAGCCCGCCCATCCCGACCAATCCGGCCTCGGACGCAGTATTGACAATCGCACCGTCACCCTGGTCGAGCATTACGGGGAGTTCCGCCTTCAGACACGTCCAGATCCCCTTGAGATTCACATCGATGATGCGGTCCCAATCCGCTTCGTCGATCCCAGTCACCTCCACGAAGTCCGTGAGGATGCCAGCGTTGTTGTGCGCGAAATCCAGGCTCCCGTAGGTTTCGACAGCGACCTCGACCATCCGCTCAACCGACGCGGGGTCCGAGACGTCCACTTCGACAAAGGTCGCGTTTCCGCCAGCGTCTTCGATCCGCTCGGCGGTTTCCCGCCCAGTGTCTTCGACGATGTCCGCGACGACGACGTTCGCGCCCTCCTCAGCGAACCGGAACGCGGACGCCCGTCCAATACCCGACCCTGCCCCGGTCACGAGAGCTGTCTGCCCAGCTAATCCCTTCATATCTGGATACCCTCGGGATGTATTCACTCAGGTGTTGTATCTTTGACGGGGTTTCAAGGAAGACGTGACGCTCAGACCCGAGCGGCTAAGTTCCAGCTCGATTACCAGTTAGGTATGCAGGCTGACGAGATGGACCCGCAGGCGAAACAAGCGGCAAAACGCCGGGAGGAGTCGCCACTGCCACACAGTCGTCGCGGCCTCAAACTTTCCCGGCTTCTCAGCCGCCCGGTGATGTGGTTCCAGAACAGAAACGTCCCGAGCGTTGGAGCTACTATGGACCGGACGATCCCCGGTCCCGCGGGCGACTTGGACGTCCGTCTTTACCTCCCGGACGCGGACGGCCCGTTCCCCACGGTCGTCTTCTTCCACGGCGGCGGGTACGTCGTGGGGAGTATTGCAACGCACGAGTGGCTCTGCCGTCACCTCACTCGGGAGAGCAGGTGCGCCGTCCTCTCAGTGGACTACCGGCTGGCACCCGAGCATCCGTTCCCGGCAGCCGTCGAGGACGCCTACGCCGCCGTCGAGTGGGCGGCCGCGAATACCGACGCGGTTCACGGCAACGGGCAGGTCGCGGTCGCCGGTGATTCCGCCGGCGGGACGCTCGCTGCCGTCGCCGCACTCATGGCCGCCGAGCGCGACGGCCCCGATATCGAGTACCAGACACTTCTCTATCCATACCTCGGTGTCGAGGAAGACCAGCACTCCGTCAAGGAGCACACCGGTATCGTCATCTCCGAGGCTGACCTGGAGTGGTTTCGGGAGTGTTACTTCGAGAGCGAGATTCACGAGCGCAACCCCTACGCCGACCCGACGAACGCCTGTGACGTCTCCGGCGTCGCCCCTGCGACAGTCGTCACCGCCGGGTTCGATCCGCTCCGGGATGGGGGCAAAGCCTACGCTGAACAGCTCTTTCGAGATGGCGTCCCTACGCGGTACGAGAACTACGAGGCCATGATTCACGGCTTCATGACGTTCCGTGACATCGACCGTGCCCAAGATGCCATCGTGGATATCGCTGGCGACCTCGCTGACGCGCTCGGGGTTCCCGCGTCATAGCGAGAGGGTCAGTTAGCGTTACTCAGGACTGCAGAATACGACGGGTATCCAGCACGATCCCATCCGATAGTCCATTCATCTGAAGAGAATTGCTGCGATGCCTACGCACACCTATTTACCAGACGTTCCAGGCCGGTTTTAGAATGAAGAACGAGTGCTTTGACCTACTGCTAAGAGCGTGACCTCCTGCAAGCCCGACGCCAGTCTCGATGGGGAGTCTATCCGCGCCGGCAAGCGGTGAGGCGCTTCCGATGGAGCAAGAGTTCAAACAGGGCTACCGGATGCATTGCGTGCTCAGTAACCTGAATCGCCTAGATATCGACCGACTGCACGATGCAGATCAGGAACGAGTCGAGAGGGCAAGAGCTCTCCTGGAAGAGGTGAGCCTCCTCACTCGACCAGCCGATAGCGACAGGGCGGACGCCCGGGCAGACACGTAACGGCGTCTCCGGCCCGGTAACAGAGGGCTGCTGAGCCGATTTTGTCGCCCCCAGAAGGGGTGCGGGGGCTTCCCCCCGAGATCCAGACATGGCGACACTACAAGCTGCGACGACGTCGACCGGCGCGATCGTATCGAACCCAGAGGCAGTCCGCGAGCTCTGTGAGTGCTACTGCTTCGGGACGCTCGACTGGGAGGTCACGGAGGAGGGGGAGCTCACTATCTGGGGGTACGACGACTTCGAGGTGTACGAGGCGCGGGAGAACATCCTCCCGGACTACGAGGGCGGCATCGTAACCCACGAGTTCCTGCGAGAACTCGCCGACCATCTCGAAGCCGACGAAGAACTCGATATCCAGACAGCGGGGTTCACCAAGTGCCGCTTCCCCGTGCTGGCGAAACGATACGTCGTTCGCGACGGAGAGGTCCTCCACGCGGACCTCAGTTCACCCGAGCCGATCGACGAGTAGAGTTGTTCGTCCCCCGGGAGGGGTGCGGGGCGATCCAGTCGCGGTCGTCCCGCGAGGTGATTGCACGATGGGACATCGCGCACTCGTTGCGTACGAACGAACCGACGGACAGTACACGCTCCACTACAGCCATTGGGGCGCAGCGAACCTGAAGCTCAAGCATCGAATCTCGGCGGAGTCGCCGTTCGGTGGCGATGACACCGACTCCAAGTGGGCGAAACAGCTTCTCGCGGAGCTGGCCGATGGCCTCGAGGCAGATGCCGTCGACGGCTACCTGGCCGGCGAGGATCGACCGTCGACGGTCGTCGAGCCGAAGCCCCGCGCCACCGGGCTCACCCTCGACGAGATCGTCGCTGACAATCTCGACTATCTCCACCACGAGGCGTTCTTCGTGGTGTCGACGACGTTCGAGGTGACTGCCTACCGGACGCTGTGGTTCGGCCTGCAGTACGACTCGGAGACGGTCGAACAGGGCGAGACGGTCGGGAACGGCGCGCTCGCGACGGTGCGCTGGTACGACGGCGAGCCGGTCGGTGATGGTCACCTGCAGGGCCAGTTCGCGGCGCTCAAAGACGTCGTCGGCGACATGCTCGACAAGGGCGTGTTCACACCGTCGACGGCGAGGCAGTACCTGAAACGGAAGCTAGCCGAGCGAGTCGGCGACCGACAGGAACTGCTCATTCCGACCGGAGAGTCACCCTTCGAGAAGGCGAGCCTGAACCACTCCTAGTTCGATCTGCTTCGTGGCAGGCCCTGTTTTTCAGGGGTCAGAATGGGTGAGCCCCGCCGTAGGCTCGTGGTTCGATGACCTCAGAGGACGACCCGTTCCACGACTGCGAGTTGGATCCCGAGGCGATCCTCGGAACACACACCTTCGAAGACGTCTTGTTCACCGACGAGACGGAAACCCCGGTGAACGTTCTCACCGGCAAGACACCGGCACATTCGCAAGCAACCGTCGAGGAAGCGAAGGAGTTCGCTGCGAGTATCGACACGGAGACACCCCAAATCGCGCTCCCCGCATCCGTCGAGTCGCAGGTCGAAACACAGAGCAAGCCCTACACGGCGGCCGCGTTCTTCCATTTCAAGGCGACAGCCTCGCTCGAACGCCACCGTGCTTACCACGCCGCCTACGAGTCGGACGCGTTCGCGGTCGACTTCGAGGCAGACTACGCCTCGGGCGACCTGACCATCACTGTCGACCGAGCGGACGAATCCTGAGAATCCGCCGTCACGAGAAGAGTTTTTCGAGCGCCGGCGATGGGTGCCGGCGCAGCTGGATCGAGCAACGACACCCAGTGCGTCGGCGTTTCGAGGTGTTCAAGATGCATATGGTGATTTACGCCCTGGTAGAGGCATCGACGCACGACGACGCGCTGGCCACCGGAAAGTCGGTGTTCGACCGCCTGGTCGGTGCGGACCCACACGCCGGCGCCGTCTTCGACTACTACGTCACGTTTGATGAGGAGGACACGTCCGTTGCGGGGAAGGCGCGATGGGGAGAGCTCCCGACTGCAGCCCCCGTCGACTCTGATGACGGCCAGGATCTCCTCGAGCGTGGGTGGGAGGCGACGAAGGAGGAATTCGAGCGTAATCTCGATCGGGTGAGGGAGGCACTCGGTGAACTCTCTGACGAGGAGATCATGCGCGACGAGGACCTCGCCCGGCACGCCTTCCACAAGGTCGGTGCGTACGACGGCCCGACGATCTTCCTGTACACCGAACACGGAACTGGTATTCGCCACCGTGGACAGCTGGACCGACTCCTCGAGGAGAGTGATGAGCTCTGGATCGTGCCCGCTGACGTCCACTTCTAACCAATGCCTCGCATCACCAACTGGCGACACGAGAGCCGCTCGCCGACGCTTGCGTATCGGAACACCGAGACCGGTGCGCGAGCCGTCCTGTATCGAGCGCCGGATTCCTACCGGTACAAATGGCGAGGGGTTATTCTCGTCGACGGCTACCCGGTCTGGTCGCGGGGCTACGAGACGAAGGATGCGACGTCGTTCCGTGACGAACTCCGGGAGCGGCCTACCCCGGATCTCAGCTGTCCGGAGTGTCCGAACGACGACGTTCGCGTCGGCGAGAAGGCAGCAGACGGGGCGAAAATCCAGCGATGGTACGACTGCCCCGACTGTGGGTATGAAGCCCCCTCACGCATCGTCTACGGCGCCGAACGGTGAGTGAATGAGCGGTGGGCGCTGTTTTTCGGCCGGGCACGAGGTGGTGGCCCGGTACGACCGGGTGAGTCAACCAATGAGTCTCGAAGTACTTGACCGACACAGCGAGGCACTATTCGAGTTCCTCTGGTGTCCCGTCTGCGGGCAGGAGGTCTTCACTCACATCCCCTTCGAGGGGGTGTTCTGCAAGAACTGCAACACCCAGGTCGAGCTCCAGGAATCCCGAGAGACGCGCGCCTACGAGGAAGCCGTGCTCGCCTGCTTCGATTCTACTACGACCTGGAACCTCCACGTCGACGAGAAACTGCGCCGCGGACTGCCTGATGGGTCGGCGCGCGTGAAGATCTTCGGCGCACCGGGCGCCTACGAGGTCGACTGGTGGAGTCCGGAGCCAGGTGAGGATTGGGAACCTGTCGAGCGCGGCGAATTCGACGACGTCGAGGAACCAAACGAGGTGGCGCACCTAGCGTAGAGCTTAGCAAATACGCCAAGCCTGTTTGTTTTTACTCTACCAATTGCACACATCGTTTATGGTCCAAACCGAAGGGGCTGTAGATCGACTACGGCGAAGAAAATCAATGGAATCAGATCTACGCGAACAAATTGGTGGTGTACAGTTCTCTTTGCCCTTATTCACGATCGAACAGGCTCAGGAAATTAGACTACGCCCAGATTACGAAGACCTTCTATTTGATATGTATATGTCCCCTCAGAAGAGTGATCTCGATTTCGAACACGACACCCTATCATATCGGATTAAGGATTTAGAAGTGCGTGAACACGGGACGGGGATCAGTTATCAGGTCAAGCGAATATTGGATATGGCCTCATTTCAAGCAATCGTGAAAATTGACCTCAAATTCGAGGAATCTATCCCCACAATGCAGCTTCACGAGGACCCTCGATTAGAAGATCTTGATCTCTCAGCGGATTACTATCGGGGCGACTCTGAAATGACACTGTGGATGAGGGAAGTAGAGGACGGAACAGATGCGCTCGCACACCTTGCCCAATTTAATCAGACGCTCAGTAGCCAATGGAACGGACCGAAAACGATAGATGAGGCAATTGAAGGAATTGCAAAATGGCAGGCGTTCAATCTTATGCAGGAGAAGAGGCGGTGACTGGAGAGAAGGTTTCCTGACGGTTGTTTCTGCGCCGGCGATGGGTGCCGGCGCACCCGCGTCGGCGGTGATCGATGTCGACACGAAGTCAACTCCGATTCATCCAACGGAGCGAGACCGCAGGCGAACAGTCCGATACCGACCGCATCGCACAAATCTACCGCCACTCGGACGGGTATCCCGATAGCGTCCTCCATGACCTGGACCAGCTGAAGCAGCTGCTTGACGAGACACGAACAGAGCGCGGGGCTGCGTACGCCGCTGCCCAGTTCCTGTTCCTCGACACGCTCTCGACGATGACCCTCTACGTGGACGAAGGGCGTGACCGGAGCATCCACGCTGACCAACCCTCGGATCTTCTCGATCCGGACAATATGGAGCATCTCGACCAGCCGCTGTTCCTGCTGGGCCACGGCGTCGAGAACCCCACTGACGGCATCCACGGTGACGAAGAGTACCTCTACGTCGTCGAACTCCCGACCCGGGATCCGTTCGGCGAGCCTGCAGAGTGGACGGTCAAGGTGAGCGGTCACTCTGCATTCCCGCGCTGGGACGGCCCAACGGACGAGGCCTTCGAGCGAGCCAGCTGGCAGTTCCACGGGCCACTAGACGACGCGCTCACAGAGGTCGTCGCCGAGCCAGCGTGAGAACGCGACGGGCTAGATGACGCCGCCGATGACGAGGAGACCGATGAGGATCAGCAGCGTTGCGACGACGCCTCCGCCAGCGAGGACCTTGTTCTCCATCGCCTTCTCGTGGATGGGCATGGCGACGTACTCCTTGCGGAACGCCTCAAGGTTCTCCTCGTCGTAGAAGTACTTCGTCTTCAGCGCGAACCGCTCGGTGACCGCACAGCCAGTACAGACCGGCTCCTGCTCGAGCCGTTCGGTCTTGATGTGACTGTCGCAGGCGATCGCTCCGCAGTTGGGACAGTACGTATACGCCTCGTCGACGCCGCTGGTCTCGCAGTGGACGCAGCGGTGGATGCCGTCCTCGGCGGTGACCCGCGAGGGGCCCGCTACGAAGTACTCGTAGGGGTAGATGTACTCCTGAAGCTCCGTCGTCTGTCGAACCTCGGGGAGGTAGACTGGCTCGATCGACTGGACGGAGATATCCGAGCGATTCGGCTCACAGGTCTTGTTGTATGTGACGTTATTGTCGCCGGTGTAGGTCACCGTCGTCGTGTGATGATCTTGAAGCCGGTCGACGGCCCACTCCTTGTACTCGGTTTGGGTCTGTCCGAACCGACGCGCTTCGACCTCGTTGAACACCTCGCCGAAGCGGTCGGTGTCCAAGTCGACAGTCGCGTGGAGGTTCTCCGTGACCAACGTCGCGACGTCGTCGGCAGCGACCTGCGGATGCCCGCGTTCGGCATGGACAACGAACCTTGTCCGCTCGTTGATTCGGTGGATAACGCCGACTGACGTTTCGAAGACCGCGTTCGTGTCTGCAGTGACAGCCACCACCGGTCGAAAGGTCGCTTCTGAGCGGGGGGTCGGCAGGTCGGCCGCCTCGATATTCTCGATGTCGCGGAACGCCTCCTCAACGGGCGCATCGACGTCGGCCGCGGGGTCGTACGGCCGAAGCGTTTCGTCACAGAGGATTTCGATCCGGCCGTTGTAGAGGTCGAGACCGATATCGTCGGCAATCTCCCGCAGATCTTCGCCGTCGAGCAGCTCGATAGGATGTGGGTCGTCGTTCTGCTGGAGGCGGGTCGCGTACTCCTGGGCAGGGTTGGTAAATCGGCCGGTGGTAGCGACAATACCCCGTTTCGGGCCGTCGAATTCGAATGTGGCAATCGCCGAATGGAGCTTCTGGACAACCGGTCGCCCGACGGTGTCCGTGTGCTTGCACTCGACGATGATCGCGCGCCGAGTGCCGTCGACGACCTCCTCCATGATGACGTCGCGACCCTCGTCAGCAGTGCGGTCGGCCTGGCGGACGTTCTCGTAGCCGAGGTTTCGGAACACGTCCTCCATCACGTCCTCGAACTCGAACCCCGAGAGATCGTCCAGTACAGCCATCCTCAATTATGTGGACAGTACGTTGCAACTGCCAAATACGTTGCCGAACGCTGCGCCGTCCTGTTTGTTGAACCCCTGAGAGGGGTGCGGGGGTCACCGAACCGCCCGCGAGCAACGATGAACGGAAATGTACCTATGGCCAGTTCGGAATCGGTCCCAGTCGCATCGCCCGGTCAGTCCCACCGAGACAGAGTCGAGTACGTCGGCTTCCGCGTCGACGGCCAAGCCGTCGTCCTGAACCTCTCGGAGCATCGGCGGCTCTCCCTCGAGCGCAGCCTCGACCTCGTCAACCACAGTCCGAGCGGATTCGAGTGGGGGTACAGTGGTAGCGGGCCCGCCCAGCTCGCGTGCGCGCTCCTTCTCGACCACTACGATGATGAACAGTTCGCCCGTGAGCACTACATCGCGTTCCGGAATCAGGTGGTTTCGCAGCTGGAGTGCGACGGTGCCGCGGCGTGCTGGCACCTCCCCGGCGAGGAGATCGACGCCGCGATGGCGGCCCTTACCGACGACGTCGTCGCCCTCACCGACGGTGGACGGCCGTCACCGACGCTCCCCGAGAACTGGCGAGCCGTCTCCCGCCCGGACCGGCGGGTCTTCCAGCGCGCTGATCGCGACCACTACATCGTGCTCGGAGAGGGAACCGACGAGTGGCTGGTCGTGCTCTGCAGTCAGGGCGACCGTGCATATCCTGCCCCGCTCGCACATCGGACGGTTGCCGAGGATGCTGACGTAGAACAGGTAATCCGGGAGCTCGCCGAGGAGAGCAACGACCTCATCGAACCCCCAAAGGGGGAGCACTGATGGAGACGCTTCGACTGGCGCGAGCCACCCACCAGCTCCTCGAACGTGGTGTCGAGGCGCTCGAGAAAATCGGGCGCGAACTGGAGCGGTACAACGACCGACAGGAGCGCACCGACGACACCGACTCGTGAACCAAACACACTCTCTAGACCAAATACCGAGTACCGGCTTTCAGTATACGCCTACCCCCGAGGGGTGCTCGTGTCCTATCCATCGTGAAGGCCAGCCGGTCACGGCGCCGCTCGGTTTGCGGTTCGCAGAGCGCGTCCATATCGAATCGATCCCGCGCCACGTCGCCGGCGCGATCTACGAAGCTCATCACTCCTATATGAGCGATGTCCCCCGGACGAATCTCGTCCATCACGGACTCTGTTACCAGGACCAGCTACTAGGTGCGATTACGTGGCGCTATCCGCTGATTCGCTCGCTGGAATACGACGGGACGCGATTCGAGGGCGACGAAATCGTCGAAGCTGCGCGAATCTGTATCGGCGTTGAGTTCCCCAATCTCGCCTCTGCCGCCCTCGCCCGGTCGATGGAGCGGTTCGTGCGTCGTCACGGCCGGCGACGAGGCGTTCGGCTCCTGCTGACGTTCGTGCGGGCCGACTTCGACGGCTCGATGATCAAAGCGCTCAGAGACAAGGGCTGGCACTGTGCCGGTAAAACGGACCCCGGCCAAGCGGGAAATCGCCCCGAAAAGCAGATTCGAGAGCAGCCGAAGTGGCGGTTTCTCTGCGAAGTTCCAGCTGAGTCCGACCGGGAACAGGCCTCACTCAATCAGTGGTCATGACGACTGGCCCACGCGGCGATCCTCGAGGAACTGCTGCATCCGTTCGAGTGCTGCCTGTGCCTCCGACCGGTTCTCCTGTAGATTCGATACGGTCGGCTCTGGGAGCCCTAATTCATCGGCTAAGAGGATCAGTCGGTCAAGGAGCGTGATTTCCAGTCGCTCGTTGATCATTCCGATACTGATTACATCGAGGTCCCGGAGATCGTCGTCTTCGACATCGAGAACGAACTGATCCTTCTCCGCGAGTAGCCCCTCCATGATTGGACTGCCCTGTTCGCGCGGTTCCATATCGAGTGCCGCGAAGATGGCCTCGATACGGTCGATCTGGTCGACCGTATCGCCCTCGTGGCCGCCGAATATCGCCTCTACCTCATCACTCGCGGCCGCATCAGCGAGATCGCTATGAAGGTCGAGGATTTCAATCTCCGCGTGATACAGTTTCTGGAGTTCCCGGTCGAACAGCTCGCGCTTGGATGTGATGGACATCGTAATTAGACCTCCTCAGAATCGTCCTCAATCAGCTGGTCCCGAAGACACTCCTGCACAACTTCGGTATCGACAGCCCCGCTTTCCATAAGAAGGTAAAGACTGCCGGCTGACATGGGTTCGTCCGATTGGAGGTTCTCGAGGAGTTCCGGAATGCCCACGTCACTCGCCTCGATATCCAAGGAGACCGATTCAACGAGTAATCCGTCTCGGTGCCCGGCTCGTCGAAGGGCCGCTTCGAACAGCCGCTCGGGCACGGTGTCCTGCGGCACGTCCCCGTCTCGCATCAGTGTGGCGACGCCGACCGTTCGAAGGAGGAACGCGAGCCCATCGCGAACACCAGCCTGGAGGTCTTCGTCCGCATTCTGCCACTGGCGTCCCCCATCGGTTATCTCACCAAAAATCTCGCGCCACTCATCGTCGTCCAATTTCTCGAGTAGAATGGAAAAGTCCAGTATCGAATTGTAAACCCGCTCGCGAATGTCCCGCCGGCGCTGATACCGTTGCTGTTTCGCGTGTTGTCCGTCATACACCTTCTCACCGGTCAACCACCGCCGATCCTCGGTGGTGAGCATCGCGTTCTTCCTGCCGGTCATAAACGGGACGAGGGTGGGGAGCGGAATAAAACCCAGTCAAAAGTAAATCGATTATGATAGACCAATATGGGAAAACGATTTATCCTATAGGAACAATGATGAAGTATGGTTCCAGAACGCGACCGGCCTCCGGTGGAGGGGAACAAAGACGAAACGGAGGTTCCGATCGGTGACAGTCAAGACGCCCTCAATCAGAGCTACAGCATGTGGCGGTGTGGTGAATGTGGTGAGATGGGAAATCTCACAGACGAAGAAACGCTCCCAGAGCGGTGTCCGAGCTGTAACGCATCGAAAGAAGCCTTATTCTACAGGGAAGAGGATTGACTCCACTGTTCTTTTTGCGGAATGGCCATCAAAACCCGGATGATTACCGTGGCCACCGTCTTTGACGTCTCGCTAAGCAGTATATCGACCATACTTGAACCTCCAAAGTTCGGCCGGAACTCCGAAGTCACCACACTGATGTGGCCGCTCATATCGGGTCCTTCGATCTATCGATGGCAGTCAATCGGTGTATCGGCCGGAAAGGTCCACAAATAGTACTATTTCACTGGGCACGATGGAAGAAGAGAATCAGGAAGAAAAAGAGCAGCCGGCGACCGCCCCGACGCTTCGAGAAGCGACGTGGACGTGGGCGCGGGTCGCAGCGTCCAGCTTCGGCGGACCAGCCGGGCAAATCGCGGTTATGTCCCGATATATCGTCGACGAACAAGGGTGGGTGAGCGAACGACGCTTCCTGCACGCGCTCAACTACACGATGCTGTTGCCCGGGCCGGAAGCCCAGCAGCTGTCGGTCTATCTCGGCTGGCTGCTCAACGGCACCAGAGGCGGCCTCATCGCCGGCTGGCTGTTCGTCCTCCCCGGCTTCCTCTCGATCCTGGGCCTGAGCATCCTCTATGTGACCTACCGGGAACTCACGGTCGTCACCGGCCTGCTGTTCGGCCTGAAGGCAGCTGTCCTCGTGATCGTGTTCGCGGCCGTGCTCGGCTTGAGTCGGCGCGTGTTCGAGAACCGCCCGATGATTCTGCTAGCTATCGCTGCGTTCATCGGTATGTACGTCTTCAACGTCCCGTTTCCGCTCATCATCATCACCGCCGGTTTGATCGGCTATCTCGGATACCGAATCGCGCCGGACGTGTTCACCGTCGTGACCGGCTACGACGCTGACGCTAACACGGCCGTCATCTCCGATGTGCCGTCTGTTTCCCGGCCGTCGAAACGACGAGCGCTCGTGACGCTGGTCACCTGGCTGATCGTCTGGTTCGCCCCGCTGCTCGTTCTCGGTGTGTTCCTCGGCCGGAGCAACGTCCTCGTCCAGGAGGGACTATTCTTCAGCGTCGTCGCGACGGTCTCGTTCGGTGGCGCCTATGCGGCGTTAGCCTACGTCGCTCAAGAGGCCGTGCTCACCTACGAGTGGCTACTCCCTGGGGAGATGCTCGACGGGCTCGGATTCGCGGGCGCGACACCCGGGCCGCTCATCCAGGTCGTCCAGTTTGTCGGCTTCATGGGCGCCTATCGGAACCCCGGCGCGCTGGACCCACTGGTCGCTGGCATCGCGGGCTCACTCGTCGTGACTTGGGTAACCTTCGTCCCCAGTTTCCTGTGGATCTTCGTGGGCGCACCGTACATCGAGTACCTTCGCGGGCGGACGTCGATCACGGCCGCACTGTCCGCCGTCACAGCGGCCGTCGTCGGTGTCATCGTGAACCTCGGCCTCTGGTTCGCCGTGCAGACGCTCTTCGAGTCGACCGTCGTCGTCGACAGCTACGGGATGCGGCTGTTGCTCCCGGTCGTCGCCTCGGTCAATCTGCCGGCGCTCGGAATCGCAGTACTCGCCGGCGTCCTCCATCTCCGATTCGACCAGAGCGTCCTGCGAACGATTGGAGTTGGTGTCATCGCCGGCATCGCGTACGAACTGCTCGTCGCATTGTGACCGGCTACAAGAGAGCCCGTTGAACCGCTTTTTCACGGACGCGATAGGAGATGTCCTACCCAATGAATGAGTCAGGTGCGTTCTCGTAGAGTTCCCACATCGTGACCGCTGCATTACGGATGTCCGCAGTTCGTGGATGGGAGTCGTCGATAAGGTCGTCCCAGATGAGCAGTCCCGGGAACACGAGCGGCAGTGTATACGTCTCGATCCGGTCCCAGTCGGGAGAACCACCGGTGAACTCGGTCGCGACGAGTTTCGTCGTGCCGGCTGTGTACTGTTCACCCGCGTACTCGGATTCGACACCCAGCCCGAGCTTGTAGGGGTAGCCGACCCAGTGCCAGCGCTGTCCAGCGCCATGGTGGACCGCCGGTGTCCACGTGTAGACGCCCCCTGGCTCCAGTTGTGTCGTATCCAGCGGATGGTCAGTCTGTAGATCACGCCACATCTCGACGACCCACTCGCCGTCGTCCCACACACCTGTCGCCTTCCAGTCCGCCGCGCTCCCTTCGGGGTCGCGAAGCGGACGGCGTGGGATCATCGCGCCCTCCCATTCCGCGACAGCCGGATCGAATGAGACCGCGTCGTCCAGCTCTAGCGCGTAGGTGCCGTCCTGTTGGTCTGGGAACTTTCCCTCACGAACCTCGTGATAATCGAGGGCCCCACTCTCCACCACCGCCGGGTCCCACATGAGCTCGGGGCCATCCTCGGGGTCCCACTCCTGAGTTCCGTACGTATTGCGGCCCTGGTCGCTGTGGCGGTAATCGAGGACGTGATGATCTGTCCCGTATCCCTTCGGGTTGCTCCGGTGGGCCCGCCACATCGGAAGGTCCAGAAACACGCCCTCCCGCTTCAGCTGCTCGAGTTCGTCTTGTGGCTTAATCGTCCGCCAGTCGTTTTCCCACCATTGCCCCTCGCAGGCCTGTGGGATGTACTTCCGGATATCGGTCTTGTCGAGGCCGTCCGGACCGAAATGATCGTGGGCCTGTACCTCGGACTCTGGTACTTCACTAGGCAGCGACCGCATCCCTTCGTGCACAGTCAACCATCCGCCGAACTCCTCGAATCCCTTGACCGACCCATCGTCAAGTAAGAAACTCACGCGGTCCTCGTAGAATCCTGAGTGCTCCGAGTGCTCGTCGCCTGTCACCCACGGCGACGGATCTGCGAACTGCCGCCATTTCCCATCCTCGTATACGAGCATATCGTGAATCCAACCCCCAGGGTGGGGCTGGTCCCAGCGAAACCGGAAGTGAACCCGCTCTGAATTGAAAGCAACCTGTGTGTCTAAGTGTTTCAGCGTCTCCGCTGGAAGCCAATTCTCAGTCATCGTGGATATCCTCCCGGACCCGCAAACCACCGACGTTCAATCACGGAATTGCAGCCTAGTGTCTTGGTCATGATGCGGACTCTCTCGGTAAATCTGTATGAGTTATCCGTCCATAAGAATCTATATACACGGGTGCTCACGTAATGACTATGATGAGCGGATTACCCACTCGAGCTACAGGCAGTATTCCACAGAAGGAACGCTTGTGGTGTGGCGAATCACGTGACCAAACAGGGCATACTCGAAAGGACCGATGAGTCAGGAACAGGTGTCCGTCGACGCCGAGGAAACAGGTCCATTAGACACCTTTCGGCAGTTCTTCGCCTTAGAGCAAGACGTGCTCGTGCTGTCGCTGGCGATGTTCGCGTTTAGTCTCGGCTTCCAGATGACCAGTCGGTTTCTCCCCGAATACATGGTCGCGCTCGGCGCCTCTGGGTTCGTGGTCGGGCTGTTCGGGACTGTCGGGAACATCATTTCAGCTGTGTTTCCGTATCCGGGTGGCGCTATTTCGGACCGCATCGGCTCCCGCTACGCACTGACCCTCTTCGGGTTGATCTCGACGCTCGGCTTCGGAGTCTGGTTAGTCGCGCCGAATCTCGGGACGTTCGCCGTCGCCGGCGTGACGATCCAGCCGTGGATATGGATCTTCGTGGGGCTGCTGCTCGCGCAAGGGTGGAAGTCATTCGGCCTCGGAGCGACGTTCGCGGTCGTCAAGCAGGCGACCGACCCCTCGCGGCTGGCGGCCGGCTTCGCCAGCACCGAGACCTTCCGCCGGACGGCGTTCCTCATCGGGCCGGTGCTCGCGGCCGTCCTCATCGGCTTCCACCCGGCGTTCACGGTGAGCTTCCAGTATGTCCTTGCTGTCGCCGTCATCTTCGGGATTATCGGAACCGTCGCTCAGCATATTCTCTACGACGCCAGTGAGGACTCTATCGGGAGCTCCTTCGAGGGACTCGCCCAAATCAGGGCGGATCTACGGGAGATGCCCGAACCACTTCGACCTCTCTTGGTCGGCGACACACTCGTCCGGTTCGCCAATGGGATGGTTTACGTCTTCTTCGTGCTGGTGATCACCCAGTTCTACCAGGTCGGTTTCGAGACGACTGTGTCGCTGGCTAGTTTCTCATATGCGATCGATCTCTCACCGGAGGCATTCTTCGGCTATCTCCTGGGCGTCGAGATGCTGATCGCACTGTTAATCATGGCACCAGCTGCGAAAATCGCTGAGCGGGTCGGTCTCAAGCCCATCGTCGCGCTTGGATTTGCCGTCTACGCGTTATTCCCGATCGTCCTTATCGGCGGGCCGGAGGTCCTCGACCCGGTCATGCCGCTCCAGTGGGCGATGGTTCTCATCTTCGCGTTCTCCGGGCTGCGGTTCGCGGGGCTGCCCTCTCACAAGGCGCTGATCGTCGGCCCTGCCGAAGCCGGCGCCGGCGGACGCGTCACCGGAACCTACTACTTGCTGCGAAACACCGTCGTGATTCCGAGTGCCGCACTCGGCGGATATCTGTGGGAATTCGTCAACCCAGAAATCGCGTTCACGATCGCAGCAGTCATCGGCGTCGTCGGGACGGGCTACTTCCTACTGTTCGGCGAAGAGTTCGAGGCCTATGTATGAGCAAGGCTGACACTAATTTAGATCTCAAATACCGCTGTCAGAATCGACAGTATCGAGGAGACCTCCCCTGATCCAATGAGGTCCCCCTCGTCACAAATACTCCGAGACACGGGTCGGCGCCGGACAGCTCTGCTCTTGTTCTTGCTTCTGCTTGGTGCTGTGTTCGCAGGACAGGCAGTCACCGCGGATACAGCCGAGTCGGCTTCACAATCGGGGGAAACGTATCCTGGAGCGACCCTCATCAGTGTGCAGGACTACGAGTACGATGGCAGACTAATTGAGGTTCGACAAGACGGGACTGTCAATTGGGAGTTCGATCCGCCGAACTCGCGGGTATTCGACGCCGAATATCTTGAGAACGGGAACGTCCTCGTCGCTGTCGCCACGCGTGAAGAACCACAGGACTGTCCACCCGAACAACTCGACCAACGAGAGGACGAGTGTGTCCACAACCGCGTCCTCGAGCTCGACGGTGATGCGCTCGAACAGAACAAAACGCGCATCGTGTGGCGACACACCTGGTACGACGAGTTCGTCCAACACCACGAAGTCCACGACGTGGACCGCCTCGAGAGCGGTGAGACTGCTATTATCGACATGGGGAACGACCGAGCGTTCACCGTCGCACAGAACGGGTCGATCACGTGGAACTGGAATGGGACACGCCGGCTCGGCGAGGGTTCACGATTCGATCAACAGTACGGGAGTCCCGACCGGCAAGGTCCAGAAAGCGACTGGACCCACATGAACGATATCGACCAGCTACCGAACGGGAACTTCCAACTCTCAATCCGAAACTTCGACGTCATCGTCGAGGTGAACCCCGAGACCAATCGAATCGTCGACGTCATTGGTCGACCCGGAAACCACAGTTTCCTCTACGAGCAACACAATCCGTATCGTCTGACTGAGTGGGGGACGGTCCTTGTGGCTGATAGCGAAAACAACCGTGTCGTCGAATACGACCTCGAGAGCGGGAGCGCAGTTTGGACGTATGGCGGAAACGACATCCTTCTCTGGCCGCGTGACGCGGATCGCCTCCCGAACGGAAACACCCTCATCGTTGACTCACTCCACAACCGCGTCATCGAAGTAAATCCATCCGGTGAGATCGTCTGGGAGTACTCTGGTGTCCAGCTCCCGTATGCAGCTGATCGCAAAGGGATTCCCGAAGAAGGCGGCCAAACCGTTCCCGGCTGGGAGTTAGAAGGGGAGACGCAGAACGCCACTGCGGCTGTTGGATTCGTCCGACAGGTCGAGGGATGGGCGTCCTACGTGTTTCCGGCCTGGGTTCAGCTCCCCGAACTGCTCACATTACTCGGAATTACTTTCACGGGGATAGCACTCGTCGTGGATGTCGCCTCGCAGTATCTCCCCTTGAAAATGCTTCGGCGCTCGCGCTGAGTTTCGGCTTCACTCAATTCGTGGAGTCCTGGGTATGGGGCTCCGTCTTGTCCGCGGAAATCTTCACGTCCGTGTCCACTCACTCCGATCGAACCGTCGGCTGCCATCCGCGCAAGTAGGCGACGCTAACCCCACCAGCTAGCCCACTAAACGGGAGAGTAAGGGTCCGGACGACGAGGACCGCCGCCGTCGCCGCCGTACTGGGAACCCCCGTGACGATGACGAGCGCTCCGCCAAGCAGCAGATCGTACGCACCGAGGCTTCCGGGGATGGGGATCACGCTCGCGACCTGTGGGAGGGGAATGATGACGAGAATCGGGAGATAGGCGCTGTTGACGCCGAGGCCGGCGAGAGCGACCCAGAGCGCAGCCGCAGTCAAGAGCTGTTCGATGAGTCCACCAACCGCGATGAGAGCAAGCAGTCTCGGTGTCTCTTGAAAGCCAACGATTCGTTGCCAAAAGCGGTCAACACCAGCGGCGACGAACGCTCGGTCATGTGGTTGTTCTCGATAGAGCCCCGAGATCCGAGAGACAACTGGCGTAAGTGCTGCTGTGATGCCTTTCGAGAGATGGTTTCGAGTCCGGAGAATCATCCCGCCGAACACCACGAGCCCAGCGATAGAAAGACCGAACGTCAGCAGGATCGGGGTCGCATCGGGCGTTCCAAAGAGAACGAATATCCCGAGTACTGCAGAGAAAACGGCCTGTGTACCTGATTTCACGTACTTCGCGGTTGAGCGGACACCCAGCGCCTCAGAGTATCCAGTGTCCGTTGCAACGCTGAAGAATCGAGCCATAATCGGTTCTGAACTGACTGGGCCTGCTGGGCTGAGTGTATCAAAGAAATCGCCAGCGAGCGCGAACTGGACGCTTTTGCTGGGTGAAATGCCATCGCCGAGCGGAGCGATCGACGCCCAGACACCGATCGCATCCGCCAATCCCTCCAGAACGACGAGAATCGCGATGATACCGAGGGCCCACGGTGCAACAGCGATCGCCCGGTTGAGAACCATCTCAGCACCGACAGTGTAAAGATATCCAGCTAAAATCGCACTGCCTGCCCCAACACCAAGGAAAAATCGAAGTGCTCGTCGCATAGCTTAGCGTCTCGCGATTTCAGAGCGGCAGAGTGGTAGAAAGGTCTCCGGGCAAGCTACTCCTTGAGGCCAGGGTTCGAGAGTACAGTTGATGTCCAGAAGATGGGAATCAACAGACTTGAACGGTTCTATCGAATGTCGACGCTACGAGTTTCGTGCAGGTCTGATATGATCGCTACATTCAGCTGTCAAAGTTGCTAGCGAGAGTATATCCGTGTTTGAGTATTGCGAGAGTGGCTGTAAGTGTTAACCAACAATCGCTGATATATTGGATGGACCGTTGGTTAATGAGATGTTGTTTTTGCGCCCGGCAGAGGGGCGCAGGGCGCGAGACGATGCAGGCGCTCGTCGATGACCGTTCCTGTTCTGAGGTGATTGAGATGAAAGAACCAGCGTCAAGAACCATCTTCGCCGGCGTCGATGGGCGTACCGACAGCGAACTACCCGAGTGGTACCGACAGCGTCGCGAGAATGCAGAAATCGTGACGTTCGCCGAAGCGATTCGTGAGCTCCCGCAGGCCGTCGAAACGACCGTGGCGTACCAGAATCCGTACACCGATGAGTGGGTCGAAACGGAGCGGTTCAACGCGCTCGTCGAACCGAGTCGGGCTCGCTCGCAGGCCCAAGAAGCGGCCGATGAGACGGACCCGCTGTTCCACATCCCGACCGACTCGTACTCGATCATCAACCCGGTCGACGTCTACGGCCCGCTGGAGGAGGTCCTCCGCGAGGAGACCATCGACGGAACGCCGCTAGGCGAGGTGATGTTCGGCGAGATTCGGCGCTACCGGGGCGGCGGTGAGGTCCACATGGACATCATGTTCGACGGCCTCGAGGTGCGGCTCCCCGGCCGGTCGGACCCGATCACGATGGGCGTCACGTCGGGCTACGACTTCTTCGGCGAGCACGCCGTCTACGTGGAGGGGTTCGCCCAGGATGGCTACTGTTCGAACACGATGCGCTCGCTCACCGACAAGGAGGTCATCAAGCACGTCGGCGACGTGCGGAACTTCCGAACCTGGTGGGAGGAGCTCCTCGCACAGGTCGAACTCGTCGCCGACGACCTCTTCGAGTTCATCCGAGACGCCCAAGACATCGAACTCGACTTCTCGGAGCTCCCGTTCACCGTCACGGAGTTCTACACGCTACTTGGCTTCCCGGACTACCTGGCCGAGCGCGCGGCAGGCGATGCAGAAGCAAACGCGACGTCGCCATTCGAGGTCGATATGTGGACGCTGCATTCCGGCGCGACGTACGCACTCACCCACTTCTTCCAGGGCAAGGAGGGCGCATCCCTCGACCAGTACGTCCGTATCGCCAACGACATCCTGTTCAACCCGGAGGGCACCATCGAGCGCGCCGAACAGGCCTACGAGGAGCAGCTGGAGGGGAACGGCGACGAGGGGTCGCAAGCATCCCTCGCCGGCGAGCGGGCGCTCGCGAGTATCGAGCGCGTCAGCGACGACCTGCAGGAGAAGGTCGACCAGTTCGAGGAGCGCGAAGATGCGCTTCGTGAACGGTTCCAGGAGGCAATGAGTTAGAACGGTCAGAACAGAGGAGCCTCCTGAGATTCCTGCCCTTTCCCCAGAAACCCGCTGATGATATTATTAAGTGACTAGGGGCGTACCCCGAGACCATGTCTATTGAACATAATCCTACCCTCGAAGCGCGAGAGCCGAAGCAAGGCGATATAGAGACTTTCGAAAATCTGGAACCCGGTGATTCGGTCAAATTCTTTGAATGGCCCGTCGAACCGTTGACCGTCATTGGCTGGGAAGAGGACGAGAATGTCGAGAGGCGGGTGAGAGTTGAAGCAGAAGGTAGCAAGTCGTTTCTCTACCAAGTCGACGGCCACCTCTGGCACTACGTCCCCGAAGATGAATTCGCGGGAGAGAATAATCCCTATCCCGTTCAGAATCTCGTTTTGCTGGAGTCTTCAGAGGCCTAACCAGGCTCACTAACAGGGGGTTCTGTCGAGGGAGTTTTCGTCATCCTCGTTTGATGCCGTCTGTAGAATTTCAGCTCTGATAGGGTTCTACTGCGTCGTGTCCAGGTGTTGTTCGTGCCCTCGATAGGTGGAGGCATCCATAATGGGAACACCCACAGACGAGTCAGAGCCTTCTGACGAATTTCCGCCCAAGAAACGGTTAGAAGCCACGAACACACGCCTGATCAAGGCTGGAATCGAGACGATTCCCGATATGGAGACTCTTCAGGAGTGTGTTGCCTACGAAAACACCCACCAGAATCGACCGCAGATCTTGCGACGACTCAAATGGAAGGCCGAAGAGCTGCGTGAGGACGAGGAGTAAACTCCCATATTAACCTACAATCTGCGAGCGTCACCTCCCGAATGTTGGTTAACAGGAGGAGCGGGTTTTTCGAGCCTCTGAATGGGTGCGAGGCGGCCAACAGCGGCCTCGCGAGCCCAGTTATGTCCCTCGAGCTCAGTTCAAACTCCAGTACGGCTAGCGACATCGCTGCCGCCAGGCAAGCGGATTACGTAGCGTTCCTTCATCGAGCGCCCTTCGTCCTCGACGCGTTGGCAATCGGCTTCCTTCCGGGGTTTCGAGAGGATTGTGGGTATCAAGAAACGCAGTATCAGAACCTCAACCTCCCCGTCGGGATGCTCGACAACGACTTCCGAAACCCTGATCTGGATCGATTCGTCGATCGCTTTTTCGAGCACGAACCACAGGTTGGAGTCATCGGCGACGTCTACGAATGCGACGACGTCGACGCCCACGTCGCCGCTGCTCGCGAGATTCAGGCCAGCTACCCAGAGGCTGAGCTCATCATCGTCCCAAAGTCCCGATCGGTGATCGACGCGATTCCGGAGGACTTCGTCCTTGGCTACTCACGAGGCTATGCTGACCGGTTGGCGCACGAATTCTCCGATCCAGCCGACTGGCGTGGTCGGCGCGTCCACATCCTCGGCGGAAGCCCGCCCAAGCAACTTGAGGCCATCTGCCAACTGACCCGACCGACGCTCTCTGCCGATCCACCAGCCGATATCGTGGGTGTCGACTGGAACGGACTCCATCGCGGCGCACAGTTCGGCGAGTTCTGGACGGCAGACGGCTGGGACGACAGCGGTCGCGACGCCGACCACGTCACCGTTCGGAAGACGGTGCGTCATAGTCTCGCCCGAATTCGTGAGTTCTGGAAATCCCACGGGATCTGGCCCGAATCGGCACCTCAGGACGAAGGGGTACATATCGAGTACGAGGGGCCGACCCCGGCCGATCTCGAACAGGCCGCGTGCACCGAGTGTGGGGCGAACGTCTGGCGAACCTCTCGTGGCCCTTACGTCGCTGAATACGACACCGGCGCCATCTGTGGGTATTGCAGTTACGAGTGCTACTTTACGCATCGCCATCGGAATGACCTTGAGGAGATCGCCGGCGAGGAGAGTGTTTATCTGCCGTCTGCCGACGGTTATGGAAACAGCGTGTAAGAGCTACCACCTACAGTCTCGAACATCGCAATTTTAACATAGCAACTGAAGGAAGACGAAGGTAGCGCCCTCCTCTGGGCTGTTCGGGCGATGGAGTCCGCCTGTCCCAACCGCCATCCCGGCTGATGACTCCTACCAGAAATCAGCCATGGCAGAAACACATCCCCTCGAACATCTCGAATCGATTGTAGTCGTCGGAGTCGGCGGATTCGCTGGCTCGAATCTCCGATATTTCGTTGAGCTATATGTCCCGAATTCGCTGGCAGCAACGATGCTAGTCAACATCCTTGGTTCGCTTGCCCTTGGATTCATCATTTATGAGAACCTCTTGTCGGGACGGATCTCTGATGCCAGCCGGACGCTCATGGCTACTGGATTCCTTGCCTCCTTCACCACCTACAGTACATTCATCGTCGATGCACTCACGACGACACCGATACTCGCGATTGGATACATCATCGGGAGCTATGGGCTGGGATTCGGAGCAGTCTTAGTCGGTCGGGAAGCAGCTCGCTGGATAACAACCGAAACGACCCACCCTGCGGAGGTGAGTGAGTGATGGACCCGGCTCATCTACTCGGAACTGGCGGCGCGATTGGCGCAATTCTCAGGTATCTCGTCGGGCTTGCCCTCTCCGATGACCGATTCCCATTTTCAACGCTTTCCGTGAACGTCTTGGGCAGTTTCGTCCTTGGGCTAGTTGTTTTCACTAGCCTCTCCGATGAGGTCGTCCTCTTTGTCGGCACGGGGGCGTGTGGTTCCTTTACGACTTATTCCTCGTTTTCTGTCCAAACCGTCCAATTTTGGGAGGGCGGTGATCGCTTCCGAGCGATACTCTATGCTGGCGGTACACTCGTGCTTTGTCTGCTCGCGGCAGCTACTGGAGCTGGCGTCGCGACAATACTTTAGCTCTGGTCGAGTGGAGGCGTAAGTCCCTGAACTACCTCCAGCCAGATGAGCTATCAAATATTGTATCGACTGCTGACGTCGTCCCGTAGTGTCACGGAGCACCCTCAACGAGATCGCCGGCGAACAGAGCGTCTACATCCCGCCAGCGTAACGCAGCGTGTTGTTTTTCGAGCCCCGGGAGAGGGCGGAGGCTCGTTCCTGAGTCTTCAGCCGAGGTGACTTCCAGTGAGTCAACAACAGAGTGCGGATAACGTCTCCATCGATGACATCCCGGTCGATATCGCCACCACGCAATCAGACACCGTCGAACCCGACGACGTGCCAGAGGAAATCGAGTCCATCACCCGCGGGCTCGCCAGCGAGCACCCACCGACGAATCCCATAGTGGTTCTCAAAGCAGCTCGCTGGTGGTATCTACACGGAGAAGGCGGAACGGATCCCGCCTTCCGGTGGGCGATCGAGTGGGCGCGGCACCTCGCGACCGACACGCCCAGCGATGTCGAACGCTTCGATGATTTCCTCGAGTACCTCGTTACGGTCGGCTTCGCTGACGAACGCCACGAACTCCGGTAACTGCGAGCAGTTTTTTGTGCGCCCCAGAGGGGTGCGGCGCGTCCTGAAATGACGCAGTCGCGGACAACTCGATTTGGTGACCACGATGGCTACAGCTAGTGACTCGTCGGTTTCCTTCGAAGATACCGACACACGATCCGACGAGATGAACAGTACGATCGAACAGTGGATCGATGAGCTCGTCGCCGGTGTCGACGACGCGCAGGCTAGCGAGGAGTTCCAAGAGTGGCTCGACGTCCAAAGCCGGTTCCACGACTACTCGTATCGGAACACACTCCTCATCAAGCACCAGTGCCCTGAGGCGACTCGCGTCGCCGGCTACCGGACGTGGCAGGAGGAGTTTGACCGGCACGTCCAGGAAGGCGAGTCAGCCATATGGATCTGGGCACCGATCATCACGAAGCAGTGCCCAGAGTGTGAGAACTCGCCGAGCTACCACGAGAACAGCGACTGTGACTACGACGAGACGCCACCCGAGGAATGGTCGGAGGGACTGGTCGGGTTCAAGCCCGCGCCGGTGTTCGATGTTTCCCAGACCGAGGGTGAACCCCTTCCCGACCTGGACACGGAAGCGACCGGGGACGCCGGCGACCTCGTCGAACAGTTGACTGCCGCCGCTGATGAGCTCGGCGTGACGGTGCGAATCGTTCCAGCCGAGGAGTGGACACACGGCGAGGCGAAGGGTATCTGTGAGCAGCTGAGTCTCGTCGATATGCAGCCGCGTGTCGAGGTTCGGGATCGGGAGAACGACGCTGATCTCGCCCGGACGCTAGTTCACGAATACGCGCACGCTCTGCTCCACTTCGACGTCGACGACGACACTGAGCGGTCGAAACGCGAAGTCGAGGCCGAAGCCGTCGCGTACGTCGTCGGACGGTACTGCGGACTCGACACCAGTGGGTCAGCGTTCTACCTCGCAGCCTGGGAGTCGGACGATCCCGAAGTTGTTCGCGAGCGACTCGGACGAATCAGTACCACAGCAGAGAAAATCGTCGAGACACTCGAAAATTGAGGGATTAACCAGCACTCGATTCGGTACCAGCTGTTCGTTTGTTACTATACTCAGTATCGCTTTGTGTTGCCAGCGTATCGGGTGGCTGTTTTTGTCACTCGGCACTTTAGATGAGATTGTATGCCGGCGCCAACGGGAGCTGATGGAGTCGGACGCGGTCTACAGGAGGTGTTCGCCCCGCCGGTCGGCGTCTTCTTGATCGTCGTGTTCATCAAGGAGTTCGTTGGGCCGGTCGTAGCAGGACTAGTGTACCTGCTCATGCTTACAGGTATCTTCCTAGGGATCTATACGTCCGCGAAATATTGGAACATCCGCTACACGACGGGGTTCGTTCTGTCCGGTATCATCCTGATTTGGATGGCTCCCGGCATTATCTCGACCGTAATCCATCCCGTATTCGGGTTGTTGGGCACCCTAATTGGGTTCGTATTCCTTGGTGCGATGGCACTCCTATTGATTGAGAAATCTGGCCTCGATGAGATATTGACGAGGTAAGATTAGTCGGACGGCAGAGGAACTCATCGACGTGCTCGAAGAGCCGCCTGCTCCCTAAATCGGTTAACCAACAGATTGCCCGGATATCCCTCTTTTGTTGGTTAAGTTTTTCTGCGCCCGCAGAGGGGCGGAGGCGCATTCTGATCTCCGCGAATCATGACTGACGACTATCTCACAACGGTCCTCGAGGAAGCCGAGCACGTCGCCGAGCAGCACGACCAGGTCGCCCGAACGACGGACAACCAAGCCCACGAGTACCTTCGTTACGCCGTCCTCCGGATACTCGAGGGGCAGGCAGACCACCTCCCGACAGGCTGGACGCCGATCGACGGCGTCACGGTCGGCTACGGCAGCGACGACGCGATGTTCGACAGCTGGAGCGCCAGCGAAGATTGGTGGGAAACTGTCCCGCCCCAAGAGGCGTGTACGCGCTTTCGGGTGTTCTTCCCGGACGACCACCAGACCGTCCCACGGTCCATCGTCGACGTGATGGCTACGCTGGGCGCCTGGCGAGTCTGGACCGGGAGCGCAGCCGCGTGTGGCTCCTACGACCATCGCGAGCGCCGCGAAGTCCACTACCTCTGGCCGGAGGGGCATCCGGTGGAGGAAGTGCTCCACGAGCGCCTCAGTGGCCCTGCGGAAGCCGTCGCTCCCGACGGTGGCCGAACGGGCGACGTTCGCGACCGACTGGTCGTCGACGAGGACGCACAGTCCCAGGATGACCTCGAACCACGCACGAAGCGCGCCGTCAGCGAATCGATGGACGTCTCGCTCCTCTCGAAAGGTGGCCGTTACGAGGTCCAGTCCGCGTCCGGCAATCGGTACGAAGTCGACGTAGTCGATGAATCGTGTACCTGCCCCGACTGGCAGCAACGCTCACCCGAGGGTGGCTGTAAGCACCTGCGTCGCGTCGATCACGAAATCAAGGTCGGTCGTGTGCCTCGCCCAGACGGCCGCCTCCCCTCGCAGCCGTGATTCCCGTATTCCCACGTCCAGGCTAATCTATTCCTAGTAGTTTACTCTGGGGTAAACTACTTAACTTGATTCAGTCGAATCCACTGCTATGGTTGACAGCCTCGGTGAGAGTGACGAGACAACACCACGGGAACTTGTCCACTTCGTGACGCAGCAGACGCGGTTCGGGCTGATCAACAACGTCCTCCAACACCCCGAACAGCTCCCCTCGATGTACGAACTCGAGGAGCTCAACCCCAGCGTGAGCGAGGCAACCGTCTACAAACACATGCAGAAACTCATCGATGCTGGCATCGTCAGGGAGGTGGCCTTAGACGATGATCAGCGCCGGCAGGGGTATCCTTGGAAGTTCTACGGCCTCACCGAGGAGGGTCGCGAGTTCCTGGACGCGCACAACCTGCTCGCCGCGGAGGAGACGCTCCAGCAGATCTACGACACCATCTCTGACAAGCCTGAGAAGATGGTCAAGTACGAGAACGCGCCACGCCCCGACGACGTCTAACGGCACGTTCTATTTCTGAATAGTTTGCTATTCGTACGATTTAGCCGGCGACGAGACGATACCTGATTAACCAACAAATCTTTGTTAGCAGGCGCTTTGTTGGTTAACACGAGGCGACCGCTGATGTCCTACGAACCACCCACGCCGCCGGCGGAACTCCCGACAGACATCGTCAACACGCTCAACGACTACTCCTCAGATCAGCTCCAGCAGGTCGCACGCTACGCCGAGGAACTCGCAGAACACAAAGCTCGCGAGGCCCGTCTCGAGGAAGAGACAGCAGAGGACGAAATCGACGAGCGCCCCGATGATCTCCCAGAGGATGTCCCGTCGAAAGCGACGATCACGATCAAGGAGATTAACGACAATCGCTACTACTACTGGCAGTGGCGAGAAGGTGAGAAAGTGCGTTCTCAATATAAAGGCCCCGTCAGTCCCGACGAGTAGACGGCACCGAAACCGTGGCCGGGTACTATTTCAGGCAGTTAGTAGCGTTACAGAGGACACCCCCCAGAGTGTGAATGGGTTTTACCCACCCCACACCCCTCAGTGTGAATGGGTCCAATCAACCCGGATGGACTCGGAGAGAGAAGCTCCCCACCCCACGTTTCCGTCGTAACTGGAGGTCGGTGGAAGGACTGTGGCCACGATTGCGGTCACCACACCCCCCACGTTTCCGTCGTTTCGTCACCCACCCCACGTTTCCGTCGTATCGAGAAATACACTCGTGACCAGGGGTGTGCGGAGCCCCCTGAACCGTGAGCTAGGCCAAATCCTCTAGCCGGCTGTCCCGGAGTACGGACTTCAACACGATACCGGTATCCTGAACCAGTCGATGCTCGAGATAACTGCCTTCACCCCGGCCACCACCGGTCCGGGTTGATTCTACGACGCCGAGGAACGCCTGCTCTTTCAACAGCTCGTAGACACGGTGCTCGCTGAGTGTCTTCGCATCAACTTTCTCCGTCGTGGCTTGATATCGTTCGTAAATCTGGTTGGTGGAGAATCCGTCCTCGTTTGGATTCTCTTCGGTGAGCAGCGCGAGCGAATAGAGGATGAATTTGACCTGCGTCGTCGACCCGCGAAGTAGCTCCTCGAACCGATCGATTTCCGCCCACTCCTGAGCATCCCGAACGTGCTCCTCGACGACCGTTTCGACGTTTTCCCGCTCGGCAAGCTCACCGGCGTGACGGAGTATCTCGATCGCCTTTCTGGCGTCACCGTGTTCTTGGGCGGCGAGTGCCGCCGTCAGCGGAATTACATCTCCTGAGAGAACGCCATCGTGGAACGCGTCTCGACGGTGTTTCATAATCTCGCGCAGCTGATTCGCGTCGTAGGGTTGGAAGACGAATTCTTCCTCGCGAAGACTGGACTTGACCCGTTCGTTCAGCTGGTCACGGTACTCGATCTTGTTGCTGACCGCGATGACGCCCAGATGGCAATCGGCTTTCCCGGATTCACGAGCCCGCGACAGCTGCATGAGGATATCATCGTCGTCGAGCCGGTCCACCTCGTCGAGAATGATGATGACCGATTCGTAGGCTGTATCTAGAATCTCCCAAAGGTAGTCGTAGTATTCACCACTGCCAATCCCTGCGCGTGGAATATCGAAGTCGGTTTGGTCCGTCTCGTTGAGTGACCGTGTCACTGTCCTAGCAACACGCGTCTGTGTGTTGTGCTGTGCACAGTCGACGTAAACCGTGCCGACGGACACCCCGTTCGACTCCGCGGCTCGGCGAGCTCGTTCGGTGACGTGACGGGCAACCAGTGACTTCCCCGTTCCCGTTTTGCCGTAAATAATCACGTTGTTGGGCGGATCACCACGGACGATCGGCCTGAGTTCAGCAGCAACCGCCTTGATTTCGCCATCCCGGCCAACGATACGTCCACTTTCAGGGACGTGGCCCACCTTCAGCAGTTCCTTCCGAGCGAAAATGTTGGCTCGGTCCGGATCGTCTTCGTCAAAGTCAAAGAGGGGATCGTCGGCGGGGTCCTCGTAGCGGCCGTCGAAGTCAGAGAGTTGGGACGGTTCCTCAGCCATCAATATCAGACATCGCGGAAGGAACCTACTTAATGATTTGGCTACCTCGACAAGAGTGTAAATCGGGCTATTGTCGTCTTCTGATGTTTTGTCTCGACCGTATCAGCCTCACAAAGAGTCGAGTCAGTCCCGAGTGAAATCGGATTCTGATCGATTGCTAGCCGCGTAACCCGTCACCCCTAATCCAGAGTGAAAACGCCGGACTCAAGCGGGTTTGCCACACCCCTGGTCAAGAGTGAATAGCCCTTCACCTGGTGAGTCGAGAACGTCCTCAAAGCCACACCCTTCGTCCAGAGTGTAACTGGGACGCGGTAATCAATCATTTCCTTGAGAGAACACGGTAAATACGTGTGTCTGACGCACGGCAGACACCCCTCGTCCAGAGTGAAACGCCGGTCGTGATGAATGAGGGTCGGATGTGATCGTCGAGTAGTAGAGACGAGAGTGTGTCGGCACCCCCGATCAAGAGTGAATAGCGTGATTCCATCGAATGTTCCCACAACGAGGACTACATCTCCAGGCGAACCAACGTGGAGCGCGCAATCAGTTCGCTTGGAATCTGGATTCCTGATTCCGGGCTACCGAGGTAGAACAGGAACTCGCTTCCCAAAAGGACGCTGTGCTGGGAGATTAATCGTCAAGACGTCGATTGTTCTCTCAACGTCTCACAATCTACGAATGACGGAATCGAACCCACACACCCCTCGTCCAGAGTGAAAAGCATCGAGAGTGTCCCGGTTGCCTGGACGAAAACCGTCAGACGGGATGGGAGAAAACCACTGAAATCACAGGATGTGAGACAGCTACACTAACAAGACGGTGATTACACAGCCGACGATCTTCCAAAAATACCAATTCGCATAGTATTACCTAGAACCTTTATTACCACATGCTGCTTACCACTCCCCAAGTGCATTCAGCACGACTAGAAGGACGAAAGCGGCATTCGTCCGGGTAGTTACGAACCGCCGCTCGTGTTTGTCGGTCTGTTCCTTCCGTGTTCACCCGTCTCTGGCCGTCTTTCCGTACTTCTCGTTCACGCGAACCTCCGTTTCACGTGGACCTCCCCCCACTCCCCTGATTAGTTTTCACTCTGGACGAGGGGTGTGTGGGCGATGTATTCTCCCTGCCCCTAATCAACACGGTTAGATTCAGTCTTAACCAACAACTCGCAGCGTACTTCGATGATGTTGGTTAATCTCCGCTATCAGTAAAGGCAGTCACGTTCGCTTCCCGAGTTTCCGCGAGTTCCCGGCGAATCTCCGTCCGATCCCAACCGAGTGGTGACAGCAGACTTTCGATGGCTCGAACGAGCTGCGTCTCATAGTACGAGGCGTCGTAGGTCTCGATCTCCTCGTGGGCGAGGGCGACCCGCTCTCGTGAGTTCTTCTCGTCGTCGACGACCACGTACTCGATATCTTGTCCAGGATGAACAGCGAGGTCTTGGTCGCGAGCCCGTTTCAGGGCCGCCACGTTCTGGGTGTTCTGCGTGTACCCTTCCAGGGGCTTGGAGACACGATTCCGTTCGACGAGGTCCTCGATTGGGACCTTTCCAGCATGTAGGCGCGTGACGGCGTCCTGAAGACGATCGATGACCGCGTCAGGCGATCGAGTCGCATCAAATTGTTCGAGACAGTCCCGCTGGACCTTCTCGATAAACAGTGGTGTCGAGCGCTGCCGCGCTTCGATACCTCTGATCTTGAACTCGTCGGCATCAGCGACTTTCCCGAAGTACTTCGTCAACGCGCCGGCGTCACTCTCGCGCTGCGGGACGACCGCGACCCAGTCGTAGTGGGATTCGTGTTCAAGCCGAATCTCGACGGTCTCCGTGATCTCTGTCGCGAGCGCCTCAAGGTCCTCGCGGTCGTCGTCGACGTCGGGATCGGGCGTCACCCAGATGGAGTCGACAATGCCGTGGACGACGCGCCAACCGCCGGCTTCCAGCCGCTGTTTCGCAGACAGCAGAATCTCGCGAGCGAACGCGTTGATCGCTTCGTGGCACTCGATGCGGCCGAACTTCGCATTGCTGAACCCCTGATACCCGAAGCAGGCGACGAGAATCCACTTCAACGCACCCGACCGACCCTCAAGCTCTGCGAGTCGGTCCTCGTCGGGGTCGTCCCGTTCCTTCTCGCGACGGATGGCTGCCTTGATCTCGTCGCGTGCGTCGATGATCGGTTGCAGCACGTCGACGAGATAGCCCCGGTCGTCGCAGATCGAGTACCCGAGGCCGGGGACATCGTCGCGGTCGCTGTGGCAGTCACACCGGATGACGTCCGGCGAGACGTTCCGGGTACAGATGATGTTCGGATACAACGAGGAGAAGTCGAGTTCGTGAACGTCCTCGTGGACGCCGACCTCGGGGGCGAAGATGAAGCCGCCGCGGTCGGCGTCGTGGAGCGTCCCCATCGGCTTGTAAAACTCGTGGCGCCAGGAGTTCCATGGCACGAGGACGCCGCGGTCGTGGGCCTCACGGATCTGAATCGCGGTCAGCACGTTGCCGATGGATGCCCAGGCCAGCTCCTGGACTGGCTTTTTCGAGCGCGACACGAGGTCGAGGACGCCGTCGAGGTTCGTCTCCCCGTAGAAGAACGTGTTCGACTCGTCGATGATCGCCCGACCGGGCACGTTGTACCGCGCCGGCGAGTGACCGACGCGACCGTAGCTCGAGTACGTCGACCGGCTCGCGAGCTGCTGGTAGTCGATGTCCGGCCACCGACTCAGCGAGAAGTCGTCGACGCCGGCGTCCGTCGCCATCTCGTACAGCGTCGGGATTATCTCGCTCGTTGAGCAGACCAGAACGTCCGGATCGTGTGTTTCGAGCACTCCTTGGACAGCGGTCAGAATATCCGTCGGCGAGCCGGTGACGGTGTCGCCGGCGACGGACAGCTCCCCATAGACATCGTTGCTCGTTTCAGTCACCGGAACGCTGAGCCGGAGCGTCGACAGCTCGCTCGCCGGCGTCGGATCGATGTCTTCCTCAAGGCAGTATCGAAACTCTCGCGAAAAGTCCACGTTGAAACAGGCGAGATCCCCGACTGGATAGGCCGACAGCTGGCGTACCTGCCGGGCGAGTGGGGTGACGCGGTCGATGTGGGCGACGTCGACGGCGAGGACAGACTCCTCATCGCGACGGAATCCTGGGTGTTGCGTCACTATCTCGGTCGCGACGACGTCGGGATGTTGGTCGTAGAACGACTGGAGCGCAGTAAGATCGATGTTGGCGTCAGGGTCGCGAGCAGCGACGTAGAACCGTGGCGTGTAGTCGTCGCGCTCCGTCGCGACGGCGCCGTCGGCGGTGGCGTCCCACTTGAGGATGCGCCCGTCGTCCAAGAAGTCGATAGTGAAGGGCATCGTCAGGTGTCTGATTCTGGCAAGCCGTCCTCCTGGTCACCAGCGGCGTCGACCGCGGCTTCGAGCTCCGCCAGACGCTCTTCGTGATCATCAAGACGAGCTTCCTGTTCGAGGTCGATGCTGACTAGCGCGGGGAGGAGCGGGTTCTGATGGTTCAGTAGCCCGCTCGCGTCAGCGTGCTCACGAGCGTACTCCCACAGCTGGTCGAACCGTGGTTGGTCGCGACGTCGCAGTGCCCGCCGGAAGTCCCCCCAGCGTTCCTCGATGGCCCGGAGTGCGTCCCGGTACGTCGGGTTTGTACGGCCCATCGGTTATCGCCCTCCAGCGCTGGCTGTCCACGCATCGAGCAGCGGATCTGTTCCGACTGCCACCGACTCTCCATCAACTGTGACACCGCTTCCGATACTATCCGGTGTTGGCGTCGACGGCGTCGTCGGCTCCACGCCGACCTGCGCTGCACGGGCTTCGAGCAGCTGTCGCCAGTAGGCGAACGTCGTCTGGTAGTACGCGCCGTCGTCGACGGGGTAGACGAGCGTCTCAAAGTCCTCGCCGAGGATTCGCGGCCCCATTCGTGTTTGCTTGCACTCCAGGTGATGATCGGCGACCGTCGCAACCGAATCGGTGAATTCGTCGCGCTCGCTCCGAGTGACGAGTACTGGAATGTCGTAGCCGTCGGCATAGGTCGCCAATCGAGTGAGTGTACGGGCCTGGAGTGTGTCGGCGTGGCGATCTCCGAGGGTGTCATCAGCACGATACTGGACGTCGACGGCCGGAGCGACGATGAGCGACGGAGTGTATGGTGATTCACCGTCACTATCCGCTGGCTGCCGATCTCGTACGGTGTCGTTGGTCGTCGATTCTCGGATGGACTGATTCACCGCCGTCGGGAGATCACAGACGGCGCCGTAGTGCTGGTAGGCGGTGAATCCCCGTGCGACGTGGATTCGGTCAAGTAATCGCCGGCTGGGGGCGATCTGAGCGAGTGTCGTCGTTGTCGCGTGTCCATTTGCGTCGACCCAGAAGGCGGCCCCGTCGTGCAGGAGGAGATGGTCGAGCACGAGCGATTGCAGGATCGGGACGCCGCGACCTCCCTCGACGTCGAGCAGCGTGATGCCGTCGTCGAGCTGCGGCAGCAGCATCTCATCCGTAGCTAGATTGGCCTGGTCAGCGAGGGACCGATTGCGGTCAGCTTCCCGAGTTGGCTGGTCTACCGCTAATCGGTTCGACGTTGAATGTTCTCCCATATTCGACTAGAGGTCTACATTCCCGATAAGCCGCGGCGTGTCGCTTCCGCGTTTCAGGGAACTCGACTTGGTCTCCTCCAATCCCGGTACAGTCCCCAGTTGTCTCTGTTTTGATCCTGTTTCCGAGAATAGTTCCTGAATCCAGCGTTCTCCGTGTTAACCAACATCCGCCCGTATTGACGCCGGCGTGTTGGTTAAACCTTCACAGCTGCAGTCTTGAGCCTGATTGCTCGGAATGTTAATACTCAACGCCACGTTGGAAGAGGTGCTCTATGAGCTACCCACGAACCCATGTCGACCACCGAAACCCCGATCACCACGAGTCAATGCACCCAACTCGAAATATCGTGAACGCCCACGTTGTTGCCGGGGAATTTCTCACTTCGCGGTACCACGAGGCGTTTCAAACTGTTCTCCATCCCCTCGGCGAGTCTCTGGACACCAAAGACCAACATGCGCTCAACGACCTTGGCATCGTCCATGCTACTGGTTCCTTGAACGAGCTTTCCCCTATCGTTCGTACATACGTCAAACTCGACGAGTATTGGACACGCACCCATCGTACTGCGCTCAACGAACTATTCGCTGATCGACGTGCTCACGTCCTGAATTGCTGTACGCGGTTCCTTTCTGAATTCTCTCGACATACACTCGAAGTCGAATCTGGTCGTTCCGGAACTGCGCTGGATACTACCCTTGCTCCACTCCTCGAAAGTGGATTTCTCTCACACACAGATGAGGAGAAAACGCCATATTCTGTTGATGAACATCACGCGCTATATCGACCGACTGAACGGCTCTACGACGCACTTCTTGACCAAGCCGCTGTTCTCTGTAATCTTTTGCCCCCGACCGAGCTCTAATCATACGATTCAGAGACTTTCGGCTCTATAGAAATCATCTTGGTCACATACTATCGGCGGTAAAACACCCGGTAGGTGGGCTTGCATATGCACCCCTCGTTGATTGTAGCCTGAGAGGGTTTGGGGGGTGTAGCACAGCAAAACTACCTTGTAGCTAGTTAGCAAATACAAGATGGAATGAGACATCCCCGGAATGAAACTCCATCAATTTTCTGGAAAACTACTCCAATTGGATATGGGTATAGTGACCGTAAGTCAGAGCCATTCATTGCATCCGGGTTTTACTATAACCATCAGTGGGGAGTTTCAGAACAAGATAAGAGTGCAGATCTACCCGACACTGGCCCATATCTTATCACAAATAAACATGTTATCCAACCCTCAGATTATCCTCAACCGGACTCTGTGATCGCATATACCCGAAATCCTGGTGAGGTTCAGGAAACGACCAGACATCACATTGATCTCTATAAGTCAGATGGAGAACCAAAGTGGCGCGAACATCCTGAGAACAATAATATTGATATTGTACTGATACCGCTTGGTTTTGAACTGCGAGAAACTGCAATGTTTCATAGAGCCAATATCGTTTCAGACCCTTCTTCTATATCTGGGGGTGATCTTGCGGAGGTAGTTGGTTATCCTGCTGAGATGCGTAATTTCCATAGACTACCAATTCTTCGACAAGCACTGATATCTAGTTCATATCAAGTATCATTCTATGATTCCCCATATTTTGTGATTGATGCACGGCTTCACGATGGAATGAGTGGCAGCCCTGTCGTCTATGCGCCATCTGTTGTGGATATTGAAGTTGACGAGCAAGAAATTGATTCAGATTGGGGTACAGTTGAACCGTTTAGAGTGGAAGGTACTACTGAAAGAAAACATACACGTTTGCTTGGAGTCCATTCAGGAGAACGTCTAGAATTTGATGACGAAATCTCTATGGAAGATATTGAATCAGATCTCCCTAACCGTGATTCTGACCCTGACTTGAGAGATTTCTTGAGGGAATTAGAAGGTCGTTTAGAGAATATTGAGCGTGAAACAGGTATTAACCGTGTCTGGCACGCAAAATATATAGATGAAATAATTAGAAATTGTTGACTATATGGTTATTTACAGGTAGCAATTGGTGTCTGATCTGTACTTACCGATCATCCCTAAATCTATTATCAAACGAAGGAGCAACAGAACCAACCCTTCGCATTTCCAGATACGTTGAAGACTCTCCCAGTTGGACTGGAAGGTATGTGTGGCCGAAACTCGCTCTTCATCGACCAAGCAGACCTCAAGGCCCGCTTCGATGCCGAGGTCGTTGCGGACGGCGGGTACACACCCCGATACAACATCGCACCTGGCGACGACCTCCACATCGTCACGAACGAGGCTCCAGACGAGATCGATTCCTACCACTGGGGGCTGATTCCGTTCTGGACGGATGAGCCCGAGGAGGGCATCATCAACGCTCGCTCCGAGACCGCCGACGAGAAGCGCGTCTTCGAGCAGGCGTGGGAATCACGTCCCTGCCTCGTCCCCTCGTCAGGGTTCTACGAGTGGAAATCGCCGAACGGCGGGTCGAAACAGCCCTACCGGATTTACCGCGAAGACGACCCTACCTTCGCGATGGCCGGGCTCTGGGACGTCTGGGAGGGCGACGACGAGACAATCTCGTGCGTCACGATTCTCACGACGGAGCCGAACGACCTGATGAACTCCATCCACAACCGGATGCCGGTAGTCCTCCCAAAGGACGCTGAGTCCGACTGGCTCGCCGCAGATCCGGACACTCGCAAGGAACTGTGCCAGCCGTACCCGAAGGACGATCTGGACGCCTACGAAATCTCGACGCGGGTCAACAACCCCGGCAACGACGATCCCCAGGTCATCGAGCCGCTGGACCACGAACAATCGGGCCTCGGCGAGTTCAGTTCCTGATAGCTGACGGGTTCACGGTCACTGCATCGGCGACGCAGCTGCTGAGTCGACGAGCGAGTACTCTCGGTCCCGACTCGTCCCTTCCGCCTCGAGGAGGTTGTACTGCTCCATCTTCGAGAGATACGTGCGGATGGTCCGCTTCGTCCGTGGGTCATCGACGTCCTCGGAGTAGCGTTCGTGGATCTCGCTCGGCCCGACCGGGCCGTGCTCGCGAACGATGTCGTAGACGACGCGCTGGTGCGGCGTGAGCGAGTCGAGGCTCTTCTGCTTGATTTGGGCCCGAGCATCCTCGGCGGCGTCCAGGAGGATGTCGTCGGTGATCCGCTCGCAGTTCTCGCGATCAGCCTTGCCGGCCGCCGTTCGGAGGATGCCGATTGCGAGGCGGGCGTCGCCGGCGGCCGCGTCGGCGATACGATAGAGCTGGTCGTCGGTGATGACGTCCTCGTCGAGTCCCCACTTCGCCCGCGCACTCAGAATGTCGTACAGCTGCTCGTCGTGGTACTTGTCCATCCGAACGTGTTCGCTGGAGCGCAGCCGGCTCACAAGACGGTCGTCGACGCGACTGAACAGCTCCTCTTCCTTGTTCGCGATGCAGATAATCGCGAACTGCGGGAGGCTGTGGAGATCGTAGATGACGCTGGGATCTTCGAGCTGGTCGACCTCATCAAGGATGACGACGGTTCGCGGGCCGTCATGCTGCTGGAGGCGATCAACGAGTTCGTCATGCGGCGTCGACTGCCGGTGGATGTCGATGGTCGCGCCGAGATCGTCGAGGATCTGGTAGAGCGTCCGAAATCGGGTGTAGTTACGCCAGCAGTTGACGTAGGTGGCCTCGACGTCGAGCACCTCCTCACGTAGGCGTTCGGTGACGAATTGCGAGATGCACGTCTTGCCGGCCCCGCTGGGTCCAGTGACGATGGCCGTGTCCGCGGGTTCACCGTTCGTGATGGGCTCGAGAACGCTAGAGAGATGGTTGACTTCGGCGTCGCGATGCTCAACTTCCCGAGGGACGAATCCGGCGCGGAGAACGCGAGCATCGCGGATCATCTTTTACTGCTAGACTTGTTTCCCGTCTAGTCATAAAAGCGTGACCGGGTTGTTTCCGGAAAGTATTCTCACAGATGTTCCAATAGTGCTGAAGAACAGTTACAAAGCCTGAATATGGTGTTTTCAGGGTTTCACAGTCCCTCGATTCCGGAAACGTCCTACTTCCTGAATATAGTTACCGGCGGAACCATTCGAGTAGATGTTCGAGGGCATCTTCGCCACCGGAAACAAGACGGATTGCTTTCGCGGCGATGGAGACGCGATCATCAGCTGTCATCAGTCCCAGTCGTTCTCCCCAACCAACGGCTGACGCAATTATTGGAACCACTTTCACGACTAGTGCTGCGAGGATTACTGGGAGCAGAACGATCATTATTAGAATAGTCTTGAACACTCCAGGTGCGAATTCCGAGAGGAGGCTGAGAACTACAAATCCCAAGACAACCCAATTTCGAATGAGTTCAAAGGCGCTAGCGTTATAGAACCGATCATAGACCCAGAAGAGGAATCGCAACCATACTCTTGGCTGAGGATGACCTGAATCTGAATCTGCGGATTTCGTGGCCATTATGGAAGCTTATACTGCAGGCTCATCTCCGTATGAATGGGCGATTTGAGCCAAGATTTGGCTTTTGAGTTCATCCCAGTCTGGCTGATCCTTCTCTGATTCCATCTGCTCGATCCATTGCTGGTCGAATTCGAACAGCAAGTAATCTGAGTTCTCTGAACAGCGGATAATGCCTTTCACGTCCTCAAATACACCTTTCCGACAAGCCATCAAGAAGACTTCAAGGACCATCTCACGGACCTGATTTTGTTCCTCCCGTAGTGCTAGATCTCCCTCATACTCTAATTCAAGTACGACAGTTTCCTCGCGAACTGAAAGGTTCTCGAAGTGAAGCTGTGGAATGCGGGTATTATTCTGAAGATAGTTGATGAAGGGCTGATAGCTCCGGCGAGTTGAGGGCATAGTACAATTCGGAGTGTCGTTTTTAATAGGTCTTGTGCTGAGAATACTGCCACTGACCATCAGAACCCTCTTTGGTGCTGTCTAAGACTGATCTGAATATATGGAATTCCCAGAAGAAATGGTCGGGGTTGCACTCGCCATTTTGGCGATCATCAGCGGCCTCCTTTTGATAACAGCGGGAATCGGGCTCTCATTGGTTCCTCCAACGGTACCGATTTTCGGATCAGCTTCTCAAATCTCCTCCGTACTCTACGTATCTGGTGGTGGTATACTCGTGACGGTGGGCTGTGTAGGAATATACTCGATATTCCGGGATTCACTCGGAGGCTCGCGTGGAAGAGGAGAATTCAACCGATAATCTGTCCGGTCGACAGTCTATTCCACTTCAACGAAATCTGCTGTTCCAGCCAACCCCAGAATTGCTACAACCTCTACTTTCACCCTGGTTAGCGTGCCTTTTTGAAACTACAGCCAAGTGTTTAATATATGGACGACAAGAGTAAGAATCAGCTCGGCGGTGGGGCGATCGGCGGTGCCCTTGGGGCAGCAGCTGGCGGCCCGGCTGGTGCAGTCGTCGGTGCAACACTTGGCGGGTGGCTGTTTGGTCGAGAGAGCGATCACAACGACACTCTCCGCAAGACGTATTCGGCAATCAAAGAAGCGACGAGTGACGAAGCGCATCTTTACGTCTCCCATATCGACCCAGACGGAGCCGCATCGACGAGTCCTCAGGGCGTAATCGACGGAGTCGACGGGGAACCCGATATCATTTCGATTGATTCCACGAGCGCGAACTTGATCGTCGAGGTAGAGACGGTGGAGGCTATCGCCGAAAACGGGAGTCACGCACTGAACCAGCTTCAGGACTACCGGACATCGGGATTCAAACGGGTTCTTGTTGTCCCTGAAGAGGAGATTGACGCTGCAATCGAGTGGGTAGAAGCACACGAAGACCAAGGTGCCTTGGAGGGGTCACTCACCGTCGCGTCCCCCGAGCGGATCGCAAATGTCCTCTAATCTCCCGAGCTACGACGACCTGGTGCGGTTCTCAATGAATTCCTGCGCCCATTGATTGAGGAACTCCACCGTCTCTGACCGATCCTCAACTGAGCCACTGTCCGAAAGCTGGACGAGCGACGTGTCCGCAGCGTCTTCTTCGGCCCACCCGGTCACAACCCACGGCTTCTCAGCGGTTCCGACTATTTCTCCGTCAGAATTCGTAGTACAGGCGGATTGGGTGAGATTCAACCGATCCGACGTTTCGACGAGCGTCGCTGCTAACCAGTTGAACAACGGACTCCCTGGAGCGAGGAATCGGAGTGAGGGGTACTCGTCAGCCGTATCGGGGTCGAAGGTTACACCGATTCCTTGGTGCTGATTTGCGATGCTCGCTGCGAGGGTATCCTCATTTTCCTCCGCTGTGATGGGAGCGTCCCCCGGATGCTGAAGGCAGTAGATGAATTCTGCATCTTCCGGTTCAGTGAGGTCGAATTTGAAATCCAGCTGCGACAGTAGATCAAACTGAATCCCCGCCTCGGTGAGCGTTTCGTTCTCCAAGAAGACTCCCTTGGCGGCGTCTACGGTAAAGACGGGTTCTCGGTTTTCACTCGGGTTCCCAACTTTTCCGAGATCAGGATGGGAATAGGTTTCCCAAGCGTCCAGACGTGCTTCTTGGATAACCTGTTCACGCAGTGGTCGGTCGCTGTCGACCTCTGCGAGTGAATCCTTGAGCTCTACTGGATCATCCTCACCTTGCTGTTCCTCGATATCTTGGTCGATATCTCGTTCGAGTTCTTCATACTCCTCGCTGTCCGCCTTCGCCCCTTCTACCATCGTCGCCTCTCGAATCTTCGACCCGACACTGGATAGAATCGGCTGCATATCGCCAACGACGTACTCGAACAGACCGATACGGTCATCCAGTCGGTCATAGATATCTGATTCGACGGTGTCCTCGTAGCTGTAGTTGAGGATGTAGACGTCGTCGTATTCCTGCCCGATGCGGTCGATACGTCCGATCCGCTGCTCCACTCGCATCGGATTCCACGGGAGGTCATAGTTGATCATTGCACCGCATTCCTGCAGGTTCAATCCCTCACTCGCCGAGTCGGTACACACGAGAATATCCACCTCTCCGTCGTTATCAGAGAATTCTCGCTTGACACGCTCCTTCCCCACGTTCCGCCAGGCATCCGCCTCTTCATCGTACATCTCCCCGCCGTCACCCGAGTAACAGGCGATATTCTCGCCGTACTTCCACCGGAGCTGCTGGCGGACGAAGTGCATCGTGTCTTTGTACTGCGTGAAGACGATGATTCGACTCCGGCCCTTCCGGTCAAGCATGTCGAGGTCCTCGTACAGCTGATCCATCTTCGGGTCGTCATCGACCTGCTTGACCTCCTGGATGAACGACTCCAGTTCCTCGATCTCCTCCTTGAGAAGATTGATCCCCTCGTCAGTAAGACTCGGTGCGAGTTCGGTGAGATCGACGTTTAGCACGTCCTCGCCCGCGTCTTCCAACTCGGCGATCTCATCTTCACTGTATTCGCTAAGTGCGTCTAGGGCTGCCTGCCGATTCTCGTCTTGGTCGTCTCGGATCCGTTTTCGTCGTTCGAGCACCTTCCGCTGCGTTCGAAGTTTCTCTAACCGGGTAGAGAGACTCTGTGAAATCGCGTATACACTGCTAGTGAGCCGCTGGCGATACGTCGTCATCACGAACCCGATGGCACGCGCTTCCGTCTCACTAGACTGTTGAGCCTTCTTGTAGAAGGTCCGGGTGTATTCGTCGATTCGATCATACACTCGGCGGGTTTGCTCGTTGAGTTCGATCCGTCGCCGCTCCGGTTTTCTGGTCGGGACCGTTTCATCGAGTAGCCCTGCTTTGCGATATTTCCTGAGGGTATCCCGGGTATTCCGGTGGATGCAGGCATCAACCGGCGTCGCCCACGTGAACACGTCCTGGAGTACGTTCCAGCCGTCTTCACTGAGCTCATCGAGCGCATCAAGCCGGTCACTCCGGGAGGAGATAATCATCTCCTCACTCAGCACCGATTCTGGATACAGCAACCGCTTGAGTTTCGTGTCCTCGTCCGCTCCGAACGGGTCGATTTGCTCGTCGATAGCTGCGTCAACCTTCCGACGATAGTCATCGTACTGCCGTCCATATCCCCGTGCGAGATTGCAGGCCGCGAGGAGCCGCTGCTTCGCAACGCCACGACCCTGATCCTCTACTCCGAGTTCGTCGACGAGTCCCTCGAGGACGATGTCCGCGTATTCGATCGACGAATCGAAGCGGTCCTGGAACGTGCCTTCGAGTGTCGCTTGCGATGGCTCAGTTGACGTCGAGCGAGACGACAGGTCTGCTCCCCCTTCGAGAACAGTTGAAAGCGCTTGACGTGTCTCGAAGAACTCGACAAACCGGTCCCGATCGTCCCAGGCCTCCGGTATATCGAGGAGTGTCAGGAGATCGTAGAGCTCGCGGTGGTGGAGCTGCATCGGCGTCGCGGTGAGCAGGTAATAGCAGTGGGTATGATCGCGGAGCCGCTCAAGGAAGTTGTAGAAGTTGCTCCCACGACGAGCGTTGTGTGACTCGTCGACGACGACTGCGTCCCAGACACCTTCTCTTCCGTCTGTACTGCGCCCACGACAGCTTGCTGGGATGTCGTTCCGCGTTCGGACAGTCCCTTCGTCTGCAGGAGCGACTTGGTCCCATCGGCCCGTGAGCCGGGCCGTGTGCCAGGACATGATGATGACGGTCGGGGTTGGGGCGTCTTTTTGAGTGTGTGCGAACCGCCACAGCGGGCTGTTTGTCCACGCTTCGTTTCGTCGATCTGCGTCGATATCTAGATCGCTGGCGTCGGGAATCGAATGCTCTTCTCCGAACGCATCGATGAAGACGTAATCGTAGTCGCTCCCTCGATCGTACCGATAGGCGTTGATGTTGAACTTCTCCCAGAGCTCTTCCTGCCACTGGACGGCGAGACTCGCTGGTGTGAGAACGAGTGAGTTCTCGAGTTCGCCAGTCAGTCCGAGACGGGAGACTGTGAGGCCGACCTCGATAGTTTTCCCGAGGCCGACCTCGTCGCAAAGGAGATAGGAGTTTGGATACGTGTTGACTGCCGTATCGGAGACGACTCGTTGGTGTGGCCACGGATCGATCGTGCTCGCTTCCTCGGCGAGTTGGAGGCCACCGGGGGCTTGTGCCCCGTCAGCTAGCATCCGCCCTTTGTCGCCGTCGGTCGGGGCCTCTGGTTCGCGGAGTTTCTCGACGATTTGGGAGACTTCGACGTCGTTGTCGGGGGCTTTCCAGTCGATGAGCTCCTCTTTCAGGGCCTCCGGAAGATCGTAGACGTCGACGTAGGCGTGCTCGTCTTGCCACAGCTGCTTAAACGACTCTCGGTCGCCTTCGACGTAGGGGGCTTGACCGTCGTCCCACGAGCGGTGGACTTTGAACCGCTCGTAGTTCCGCGTCCAGCCACCGGCCGTCTCGTTGATGCTCCCTTCGAACGAGATCCAGTTCTCTTCCTCATCTCGGAAGATACCTACTTTGGGGTGGAAGATACCCCACTCCCCGCGGCTGGGGACCGCGATTTTGAGCTCGAGTCGATCCTCCCGAAGGAGCCAGGCGAGCAGCTGGAGCTGCTGATCGAGCGTTTCGTCATCCAACCCCGTCAGGTTCTCGTCGAGGTCGTCGGCGAGTGCTTCCAGCACAGGCCGATCCTTCGGCTGAAGCTGTGCGCCGACGATGAGTCGCATTCGGCCGTCGTTTTCGACGAGTGCCTCGATTCCGTTCCCAGCAGCAGCGAGAGAACCGCTATCGAAGTAGCCTGCAATCCGGTCGTACTGGACGCTTCGTTCGAGCGCAGGGACGTAGAACTCCTTGATTAGATGAGCTGCGTCGTTGCTGGGCTGGCTTTCGTAGATAGACTGCCAGTCGTAGTCACGGAGGGACCTAGCCATCTGATATTGACGTATGCCTGCTCCACAACATAAAGAGTGGGTACATTTTGATAAAGCAGCACAGAATTTTTGCGGTGCCGCTTGGAGGTGTGTTTCATGCAAACTGGGAAGAAGCCCTTCAAAAACCTCGTTCCCGGTCGTGACTTGTTCTACGTGCCGAAATACCAGCGCAACTACTCGTGGGATGAGAAGCAACGCCGCGAGCTCTGGGAGGACCTCCTCGAATCTCTCGACAAGACGCACTACATCGGAACGTTCCTGATCGAGGATTCGGACGAATCAGATGACGGGCTCTACGATGAAGTCGGAATCATCGACGGACAGCAACGGCTCACAACACTCCTGATTTTACTCTTCGAGCTACAGGAACAGCTCCATGCTCACGGAAGAGAGGAGTACGCGGTCGACATCCTGGATAACTACCTCGTTGCTTCTGACCAGCAGCGACTTCGTCTCCAGGAGGACGACGATGCGAAATTCTTCAAGAAATACATCCTCGAGGACGTCATCGACACGGAAAAATCGACACAGAGCTCGAACCCCGAGGCAGAGTACACGCTCGACACACCCTCGAAACGCCGGCTGGCGAATACGAAGTCGTTCTTCCGTGAGAAACTGGAGGACGCCCCGCCGGAAAACACCGATTACGAGGGTCCGGTGGAGTTCTACACCGACCTCTATTCGACGATTCAGAACCTCGACCTGCTCGCGTACGTCGTCGAATCGCGGGCCGAAGCCGCGCGGATCTTCCAGACCGTCAACGACCGGGGGAAGGGTCTTACTGACCTCGAAATCACAAAGAGCTATCTGATGCACCGGCTGGCGCTGGTCACCGATGACGGACCTCGTGACGGGGAGGACGACGAGGAACAGCGGACTGAGGGCCTCATCAACATCGTCCAAGAGAACTTCGGCGAGATCTACTCGAACATCGAGCAGATCACCGACACCGATGTCGGGAGCGGCCTCGACGAAGACCAAATCCAGCGGTATCACTTCATCCTCTGGGATGCGAACTGGACGACGAGTTACGATAAACGGTACTACCAGAATCACCTCGAGCACGTCAAGAAGGCGTTCGCCACGAACAACGGTGACCTCGCCGAGGAGATTATCGACTATACGAACGATCTGAAGCGATCCTTCCAGCGGCTTCGGGAACTGGTTACGCTGGACGGAATCGACAGTACCCGTATCGAGACTCGGCTGGAGAACCTCTACGCCGTAGGTCGTCTCGGGAATTTCTACCCCCTTCTCATCACCGCCTACGACCAGTACACCCGCGACCTCATTTCTGAATCAGACTTCGTCCGTCTCCTCAAGAAGATCGAGACGTTCATCGTTCGAACGTATCTGATCGAGCAGAAAGCCGCAGATACGGGGCGAACAAGAGCCTATCCCCTGGCCCGGCAGCTCTACTACAACGAACCGGGCAAGCAGGCAGACGACATCAGTCCGAGTTCCGTCGACGACGTCATTGACAAGCTCGCTGACCACGTCCACAACTACTGCGACGATGAAACCCTGATGGACACGCTCTACGACGCCGACGTCTATTCCTACTACAGCGACTCCAACCGGAAGAACGAGCTTCGATACCTGCTCTATGCGTATGAACTCTCGCTAGAACGCGAACGGGAGAACATCCCCTTCGAGGTGCAGAAGGTCGTCGACAACGAGGACGACCGTTTCACGATCGAGCACGTCTGGCCACAGACCGTTTCAGACGAGTTCCCCGAGCACCTCCACGAGACCATCAACGAGAACAGCGACCGGCTGGGCAATTTGGCGCTGATGACTATCGAGGATAACGCCGGGAATCAGAACGACCCCTTCGAGAAGAAGAAAGCTGCCTTCGATGAGTCCAAGTTCCGGATGCTCAACGAGATCTTCGAGAACAAGGAGTGGAACGAAGCAACGATTGACGAACGGGAGAGACGAATCTTGAACGTGATTCAGGAACGATGGCCGGATGAGGTCGCACGCCGGAAAGAGGAATCCCCTCTTTCAGCGTTCCAAGAGGATTAGAAGTCGTTTAGATTCCCTTGCCGATCTCCATCATCCTCGTCGTTGTTAAATATTGACGAGTCTAAATCAAGATCCAGCATTTCACCTGTTTCGCCAGCTTCGAGGTCTCTTGCTAGTTTCCAGTCGTCGTGGTCGTGGGGAAGCACCCGCAGGAGTCCTTCGAGAGTTGCCTTGAATGAGGGGTCTGACCCACAATTCCGATCATTCATCCAGTTCCACGCTTCTGTTGCTCCTTTCGCTTCATAGATGTGCATCGCGGCGTGTACTTTGTCTAAGGCGGTCGAGAACGAAAGGCTATCAGGGTCTACCGGTTTTCGACCCGAGCGATTTTCTGGTGCCTTGTTCACGTCCTGGACGCGATCACCGTGCGGCCGAAGGACTATGTCTCCACTTTTTGTCCGCCACATACGGTTCTCCTTTTTCAAGCTATCAACGTTCTCTCCAACTCCAACAGCTAACCTTCTGCCTTCATCATATGGGAAGCGTTGAGCTTCAAAGACGAACCAAGCTAGGACGTACCACTCTGTTTTGGCGTCGACATCACGGATTCCTTCATTAAGATATTGCTCAATGAGATAATCCCGAACAGCCCCTCTGGCTTCATCAAGAGCAGTCTGGGGGGAGACTTCCTCACCTGTATCATCCACCACAGGATAGTTTTTGGTAAATATCTCAAGTGTCGGACCGAATGAGGCCAACATCATATCCACCTTAGTAAATTCGGCTTCTTGAGACTCTAATTGCTTGACCTTCTCCTGAGCCCGAACCTGTGTATCCTTCCTAACTTCCTCCCACAGAGTTGGCTCAGAGCGTTGGAGATCCCGCTTCTCACTTGATAAGAGAATGGTACTATCTGCGCTGTTTCTTCCTGCTTGCTGAACTCGGTGTTGATTCTCCGTGTTAACTGGATGTGAAGCAGTAACTACGAAACCAGATTCGATGAGTGCTTTTGTTAGTGTATCCCACGCCTCTGTTTCCTTGTGCGTGAACATCATCGTGAAGATGCCACCGGGATTCAGGACGCGATACATTTCCTCAAATATATCCGTCATTTTTCGCTCGTATTCCCGACGGGCCAGTTCCTTCTTTGACAGCTCGTCTGATTCAACTCCTTCAAAGCGAGATTTGTTGGCTACTGCCTCATCTTCCTTCTCTGTTAGAGTTGAATTGAAGAACTCTGGAATTATGTCTTTTAGATATTTCTTCATCCAGACGTAGAAATAATCTCCCAACTCCGCATACATTATCATCCCATAATAGGGTGGATCAAGAACCACTGCATCAACATCACCATCGTCGATCGATAGGTCTGCCGCGTCTCCCTGAAGTACCTCTGATGGGGCGTCTGAATTTTCTAATAGTTCTCGAACGCCTCCATAGACATCTTCTGCAATATTCGATAACATCCAGTCATATCCGTGATCTTCTACTGTGAGATTATGTTCGACAAAAGACCAAGAGAATGCAAAGTCTGAACCCGCGAACATGTGGCCAATCTTCGGTTGGCTTGCGTCCCATTGGGCCATCCGACTGTTGTAATCGAGGGCTTTGTCAGCAACCAAACAAAGATAGACCAAAATAGATTCTGCCTGCTGTTCCGGGTATTCATCTTGAATTTCTTCTTTGACTTCTTCGAACTTTTGCCAATACGTGTGGTGTGTGAGGAGCTGACGAGGTGTGAAAAGGTCTCTCCATTCACTCATCCCATTTCTCCGCAGCTCCGTCGTCTTTTCTCCAGAGGGGATGGATTCAGTCAACGAGGTAGAGATCTCCACATCTGAATCTGCAAATTCAGTTGCTTTCTCAAACGCCTCAAAATCCTCCTCGTCAGGCTTTCTGAACTCGCACCCACCCGACGTGTATGTGTCATAATATATGGCATAAAGCTGATAGTCGAAATCGCCTTCCTGTAGTTTCTCTTTCAGAGAATCACTTCCCAGAGTAACATGGCACCGAGGACACGTCATCTTACTATAGGATACTGTGCCATCCGTGGGGTTGAACTCGTCTCTCTCTACGTCTTCTGGAATATCAACGATATCGAAATCAACGTGATCGTTCTCATCGTTAACCCGTGGCCTGACGGCTTTTCCACTCCCTCGATTTCGATCCAACCACCAGTTTGAGGCCAACGGGACTTTCAGCCCACAGTCTGGACAGGTAACACGGTGGGCAAAGAGGTACGTCTGAATCTTCTCGTCATCTCTTTCTGGGAAGAACTCTTGTAATTCTTCTCGCGCTCTGCTATCTATCTCATCCCCCCATTTGATGATGTCGTCTGTTAGATCGACATCCGTCCTAGTGTATTCCAATAACGCCTTAAGAACCACTGAGGGGACTGGATTTAGTTCGTTAGCAATAGTTGGAAGCCCGTATCGAATACTTTCTAAAGGTATAGATCCGCCGCCTGCAGTCGCGTCGAGAACCGTTGGAAGCTCCCCATCCCAAGTACTTTCTAATGAGTTGTGAATTTCATCTTTTTCAGCGTCAGAAGGGGTGTACCGCCAAATTTTTCGGTAGCCATAGTGTTCGTGCTCCGACCCACTCCGCTGATCTTTGGTTTGTCTCTTTTTACGTACGTGCTCCGCAATGGAATCTTCCGGATTACGATTAGATGGCTTGAATCCCATCCAGTTCAACAGAGTGTCATCATCTATAGAGTCAGGAAGTACAGATGCTAAAACAGCTAATCTAGAAACTGGCGTTGGTCGTGGAGCAAACCACACATGGGCATACCTATGAGGGGGCCGGTGCTGGAAATCCAGATTTTCCCTTTCTGTTTCAATGCCAATTGTCCGCACCGGTACTGTGTCCTGAATCTTAAATTGATGGTTATTGTCAGACATGATTTATTCGGTCAGTAGTGTTCGTAGTGCCTTTGCGCCACCAGAGCTATTCGGAGATCTGCACTTTGCGTTCCAGTAATAGCACTCCTCTAAACTCATTCGAGCAACACCACGAGCAAGATCTCTCATCCGATCAACCCTCCGCAATGGCTTAATCCCAATAAACCCTAAAGAGAGTCTGACGCCAATTTCTTCGGGTAGTAGGATAGTTGCTGATCCAGTACCCGTAATCTGCTCAGGCTTGATCTCCGCTTCTCGAAGACTCTCATCGATAAGCTGGAGAATACTTCTTAGGCGTGACCCGGACAACCTGCTTACCTTTACTCCAACCCAGTTGTCCCAGGTCCACTCTTCAGATCCATCGGTGTCTCTATCGATTATTTGCTCGAGTGGGAGGGTTTTCGATGAGAGCTGCCGGCGCCGTTCCAGCCGACGCTGGCGTGCGTCAGCTTGCTCAGTCGGAAGCAGCTCGTAGAGCGTGATCGTTGC
>ENA-ORCO01000137-ORCO01000137.1-marine-metagenome-genome-assembly--contig:-NODE-137-length-54266-cov-4.002178_pt1 | contig 54266 bp, 49 predicted proteins | sample MGYA00248633_ERZ508508 | MGnify/ENA primary metagenome ERZ508508 (study PRJEB26179, sample SAMN06268845) | marine metagenome | isolation source: A23 P1 aerobic enrichment on pine of planktonic cells taken...
TACCCGAAGCCATCACTGCCAATCACGGCACCACTGCTGATGCGGCAGCGCTCACCCATGGTGACACCGTGGTAGAGCGTTACGTTGGCTGCCAGCACGGTATCCGCACCCACGCGTGACCCCGCACCCACAACACTGTTCGGCCCTACCCGCACCCGTTCACCGATCTCCGTTTCCTGGTCGATCACCGCGCCCGGTCCGATCCAGGCGGTCTCGGCAACAGAGGCGCTTTCGGCCAAGAACGCGGAGGGATGGATACCCGCCTCGCGTACCGGCTCCGGATTGAAAAGGTGGCTCAAACGGGCAAACGCCCGATAGGGGTCGTCCGTCACCAGCGCACTGCACGGACACTGGTCGGCCTCCCCCGGCCGAACGAGAACCGCGCCAGCCCGGGTTGTACCAAGCTGGCGCGCGTACTTTTCATTGGCCAGAAAGGTTATGTCATCCTCACCGGCACTGGCCAGAGTAGCCAGGCCGGTGATCCGTTTACTGCCATCGCCCCGGAGCTCCGCGCCCAGCAGGTCAGCCAGTTCGGAAAGGGTTCGTTCCACGCTGTGCATCCACACTCCCGCCGCGGATCAGCGCCGCTCAATTGTTGTTTGTGTCACCGTCACCGGCCTGCTCATTGAGCAGCTCAATCATCTTGTCGGTCAGGTCCATATCCGGCTTGGCGTAGATGACCGCCTCGGCCGGAATGACGATGTCCAGATCATGCTCTTCCAGCAGCGTTTCCATGGCCGCGTCCACCGCTGGCCGGGACTGCTGGAGAAACTGCTGCTGGCGCTGGTTCACGGCCTGCTGGAAGCGGGCACGCCGCTGCTGATACTCCTGGACCTTCTTCTCAAACCGGGATTGCAGATCTTCACGCTCGGACTCGTTCATCATGGCGCCATCACTTTCAAGGCGCTCCTGCATCTCCATGGCTTCCGACTCGAGCTGGCTGATGGCCTGCTGTTCCTCTTTCAGCTGGCCCTGAATCACGTCACCGAATTCGGCGCCCGCATTCGAGGAGAATACCGCCTCACGCAGGTTGACCACGCCAATGCGTTCCTGTGCCAGTACCGGCACCGATGCTGCCAGCATCAGCAGAGCCGCAGCGACTGTCAGCGTCCGTTTCATGGATCGCCTCCCCGTGTTGATGTTTGTCATGCTGAATGAATGCCGCCCATTGTGCCCGCCTGGGCGGGATTCTTCCAGAGGCCCACTCAGAATTGCTGACCGAGTGAGAACTGGAAGCGGCGCGTGTCGTCTTCCGCTTCGTTGTTAAGTGGCTCCGCGAAACTGAAGCCCAGCGGACCGATGGCGGTGATCCATTCAAAACCGATGCCCACGGAATAGCGGATCTCATCAGCCGCCGGGTCAAAACCACGCGCGGTATCAAAGACGTTACCGCCGTCCAGGAACACCGAGGAGCGCATGCTGCGGCTGTCCGCCGCGAACGGCACCGGGAAGATCAGCTGGGCGCTGGCTTCCGCGATGATATTGCCGCCGAAGGGCCGGTCATCATTCGGGAAGGGATCATCCTCAGCAGGAGTCGCCCGATTGCCCAGACTGTTGGCCTCGAAGCCGCGCACCGAGTGGTACCCCCCCGCGTAGTAATGCTCGTAGAAGGGCAGCGAACCGGTATCAGAGAAACCATCGCCATAGCCGAACTTGGTACGCAGCCGCGCCACCCAGCGCTGGTTACTGGTCAGCGGGTAGTAGGCGTCGGTTCTCTGGGTGATCTTGTAGTAGGTCTGGTCACTGCCGGGCACTGCGGTCTCCACGGTCAGGCTGTTGCGCGAGCCTGCCGTTGGCATGCGCCCCCGGTTGTGGGTATTGCGTACAATGGAACCCCGCAGCAGGAAGGCGCTCTGGGAGTTGCCCTCTTCATCAATGAACCCGGTGACCTCCTGGGCCGGGAAACGCCCGGGTTCAATCCGGTTGTATTCATACCCGGGCCCGAAGTTCAGGCGCGTGTACTGGCTGATCGGATAACCGAAGTTCATGCGCGCGCTGATGGTGTCCAGCACGAAGGAGGACACCTCCTCCTCCTCATAGTCGGTTTCCCGCGCCTGAAGACTGAAGCCACGGCTGACCCCGTCAACGGTGTAGAAGGGATTCGTGTAGGAGATGTTGGCGCTGGTGACCGAGTCACTCTTGTTCAGGCCCAGCGAGGCACGCCGGCCGCTGCCCAGAAAGTTCTTCTCCGAGACACTGGCGCCAAAGATCAGCCCCGAGGTCTGGGAGAAGCCGATGTTGGCGGAGAGACTGCCGGTGGGCTGCTCCTCCACCGAGTAGGTGACATCCACCTGGTCGTCCGTACCGGGCACTGGTGACGTATCGGCACTGACCTGCCCGAAGTAACCGGTACGTTCAAGCTCATTGCGTGAAGTCTCGATCCGGCTCGAGGAGGCCACACCCGCTTCCATCTGCGTCATTTCCTGACGCAGAACCTCATCGTGGGTGGCCGTATTGCCCTCGAAGCGGATGCGGCGCACGTAGGTGCGCTTGCCGGGCTGAACATCCACGGCGACCGTCACGGTGCCGTCATCATGGGTGCGGGGCGTGGCCTCCACATTCGCGAAGCTGTAGCCCTCGCGCCCCAGCCGCCGTGTGATCAGATCGGTGGTCATGGTCATGCGTTCCTGGGAGAAGAGCTCACCCTCCTCAAGCACCACCAGCTTGCGCAGCTCCTCCTCGTCCACAATCAGGTTGCCGTTGAGCGTGACCTCACGGACCTTGAACTGCTCACCCTCATCCACCGCGAGGGTTACGAATACCTGCTTCTTGTCCTGGGCCAGTGAGATATTGGTGGACTCCACACTGAACTCGACATAGCCGCGGTTCAGGTAATGGGAGCGCAGACTCTCAAGGTCGCCGGAGAGCTTCTCGCGCGCGTACTTGTCCGCGTTGGTGATCGAGTTCCACCAGCCAGTCTCACGCAGCTCCATCAGGCTGATCAGTTCTTCCTCGGTGAACGCTTCGTTACCGATGATGTTGATGTGCTGGATGGCGGCGACTTCGCCTTCATTGATGTTGAAGTTGATGGCGACGCGGTTGCGCGCGAGCTCCTCAACTTCGGCATTCACATCGGCGTTATAGCGGCCCTGAGCGACATAGGAACGCAGGATCTCGAGCTCAAGGCGCTCCAGAGTGGCACGCTGGAAGATCTGGCCTTCCTCCACCCCGGCCTGACGCATGCCCTCCAGGAGCTGTTCTGTCTTGATGTTCTGGTTACCCTCAACCTCAATCCGGGCAATGGAGGGGCGTTCCTCGACGGAGACAATGAGCACACTGTCTTCACGGGCGAGGCGGATATTGGCGAAGAGGCCAGTCTGGAAGAGATTGCGGATGGCGTCGGCGACCGTAGCGTCGTTGATCCGGTCACCAACCTCAATCGGCAGAGCGCTGAAGACGTTGCCCGCCGAGACCCTCTGAAGACCTTCCACCTGAATGTCCGAAACCTCGAAGGTCTCGGCTGGAGCCGACAGGCTGGCCAGTGCCAGTACTACCGCCGGCAGCAACGTCCGTAAAAGGCCTTTCATGGATTCGCTAAACGCCTTCTGATCTCGTGACTTGGAAAACAGGGCTGACAGCCTAACGGATACCATCAGTTCGGCGAACACGCCGCCCCATTACGAAAATGTCATGGCGACCGGGCGCCGACAGAGCCGGGCAATTCTCACAATCGGAGCACGTCATTGTAAAGCGCAAGGACTGTCAGCATCGCGATCAGCAGAAGGCCCAGCCGCAGCCATAGCCCCTGGACCGCCTCTGAAACCGGGCGTCCGCGCCCCCATTCCCACGCATAGAACAGGATGTGACCGCCATCGAGGATGGGAATGGGCAGCAGATTGATGATCCCCAGACTGATACTCAGATACGCCAGGAACCGCACGAACGACTCGAAACCCGTGGTAACCGTGGTCTCAGCCACACGTGCGATGGTGATGGGACCGCTTATATTGCGCACGGAAAGCAGCCCGCTGGCCATCTTGCCCACAGCCACCAGAGTGGTGCGGGTGTCATTCCAGAACTGGTTAAACGCCTCCGGCACCGCCCGGACCGGCCCCAGCTGGGTCTGACGCCGCATGTCCTCAGGCCAGGATACCGACTGCACACCGGCCCCGATACGGCCGATGCGCTCACCTTCCCCATCCGTCCGGGCGGCCGGCGTCACGGTGATGGTGCGCTCGCTGCCATCGCGCTCAATGCGCATGGAAAGCGCCTCGCCAGGCGCCGCCTGGATGCGATCCACCAGCGCCAACCAGTCCGCAACCGCCTCGCCCTCCACAGCCAGAATGCGATCGCCGGGCTGAAGACCGGCCTCCTCTGCAGGAGATCCGGGCCGGATCTCGCCCAGAACAGGAGGAATGTCAGGCCGCCACGGCTCGATACCGAATTCCCTGACCGGGTCCGGGTCCCGGGCGCCACCCAGCCAACCGTCCAGAGCCGTACTGCGCTCAAGACGGCGGCCCTCCTGTTGCAGGGTAAGGCTCACCTCACCCTGCTCACCGGCACGCTGCAGCAGCGCCATGCCCACATGGCGCCAGGAAGGGGTCTGGCGCCCGTCGACCTCCAGCACCTCCATGCCGGACTCAAGCGCCATCCGCTCCGCAGGGGTGCCAGGCTCCACATCGCCCACCACAGGCGCAATCGTTGTGAACCCGATCACGGCCAGAAGCCAGTAGGCGAAAACCGCAAAGATGAAGTTCGCGATGGGACCGGCGGCCGCCACGGCGATACGGCGCGCAGGCGTCTGGCGGTTGAAGGCCAGATGTTTCTCCTCTTCCGGCACCTCGCCTTCGCGCTCATCCAGCATTTTCACATACCCGCCAAGCGGGATCGCAGCCACAGCGTACTCGGTGCCATGGCGATCGCGGCGCATGAAAAGTGGCTTGCCGAAGCCGACCGAAAAACGCAGCACCCGGATACCCAGGCGGCGTGCCACCCAGAAGTGGCCGAACTCATGCACGGTCACCAGGATGCCCAGGGTGACGATCAGCGCCAGAATGGTCTGGATCACACTCATGAGGCGTTCTCCGCGACGTTGAGTCGGTTCATGGCCCATTCACGGGCGCGCCCATCACAGGCCATGACCGCCTCAATGGAGTCGGCCGGGCGCGGCGCCAGCTCCGCCAGAGCCTCGTCCACGAGACCGGCGATGCGGGTAAAGCCGATGCGCCCACCAAGGAAGGCATCCACTGCCACTTCGTTGACCGCGTTCAGGATGGCGGGCGCCGTGCCTCCGGCCCGGAAAGCCTCAGCAGCCAGGCGCAGGGCTGGGAATCGCTCCAGGTCCGGCCGCTCAAAATGAAAGGATGCCAGCTCGAAAAGATCCAGCGGTGCCACCCCTGCTTCAATACGTTCCGGCCAGGCCAGAGCGTTGGCAATGGGGGTACGCATATCCGGACTGCCCAGCTGCGCCAGCACGGAGCCATCCCGGTATTCGACCATGGAGTGGATGATGCTCTCAGGGTGCACATGGACCTGCACATGTTCCGGCGTGGTACCGAACAGCCAGCAGGCCTCGATCAGCTCCAGCCCCTTGTTCATCAGGGTGGCCGAGTCCACCGAGATCTTGCGCCCCATGGCCCAGTTGGGATGGGCGCATGCCTGATCCGGCCCCACGTGCTCGAGTTCGCTGGCCGGTGTGGTCCGGAAGGGGCCACCGGAGGCGGTCAGGAGAATACGCGTGACGCCCGATTCCCCAACGCCGGCGCCGGCCCGGGGCAGGCACTGGAAGATGGCATTGTGCTCGGAGTCTATGGGCAGCAGCGTGGCACCATGGCGCTCAACAGCCTCCATGAAGAGCCCTCCGGACATCACCAGGGCCTCCTTGTTGGCCAGAAGCACCCGTTTACCCTGCTCAATGGCCGCCATCGTCGGAGCGAGGCCGGCAGCGCCCACAATGGCCGCCATCACCGTATCCACATCGGCATCCGAAGCGGCCTCGCACAGCCCCGCCTCGCCACTGAGAACCGTAATGTCCAAGTCCCCGAGCACCTCCCGGAGCTCGGTCTCGCGAGCAGCATCACTAATGACCGCAATCCGGGGTCGGAACTGTCGGCAGAGCCGTGCCAGCTCCTCCACGTTGGCGTGGGCACTCAGGGCGTGCACGCGGAAGCGCTCAGGATGACGCGCAACCACGTCCAGCGTGCTGGTGCCGATGGAGCCGGTAGCTCCAAGGATTGTAAGGGTCTGTGGTGAGATTTCACCCATCCGGGTTCCAGTCCGTATCGAAGCGTTACTGAACCGGCGTCAGCCAGCCCAGGAGGGTAAAACAGGATGCCAGCACCGGGATCGCAACCACCAGGCTGTCGATGCGATCCAGGATACCACCGTGCCCGGGCAGCAGCTGACTGCTGTCCTTGATGCCGCGATGGCGCTTGAGCATGCTCTCAAACAGATCCCCCAGCACCGACGCGAGCGCGGTCAGCACCGAGGCAAGGACGAACTGAATCACCGCGATGCTGGCGAGGTCAAGCCACCGGGCCACGGCCAGTGCCAGTGCCGCCACCACTGCCAGGCCACCCCAGACGCCCGCCCATGTCTTACCGGGGCTGACGGCCGGCGCCAGCTTGCGGCGCCCGAAGGCACGGCCGGCGAAATAGGCGCCGATATCCGCGCCCCAGACCACAAGAAAGGTGTACAGGATCAGCAGCAGGTTGTTGCCGGTATGCCCCAGCGACAGGTCGCCAGCACGCAGGTGGTTGAGCGCCAGCCACGCCCCGACGAGCGCCAGAATGCCCAGGACCAGCCGTACCGGCCGCGGATGCCAGAGCCCTGTACCTGCTGGATAGGCGGCAACCATGGCTGCCACCAGCAGCCAGAACATCGCCAGCACCCCGAGAAGGGGCACGACCGGCAACGCCTGGAAGACGGCCATAAGAACAACCAGCACCAGCGCGAAAGCCCACCGCTGCAGCCCTCCCTCAAATCCAGAGAGGTTGGCCCATTCCCAGCCGGCAATGGCCAGAAGAGCGCCGGTAAATACAGCAAACCCCATCGGAGGCAGCAGAAAAAGACCACCCACAACAATGGGCGCCAGAATGACAGCCGTGATCACCCGCTGCTTCAGCACTGCGCCTCCTTATCCATACTGCCTCTGGGGCATGGCGGGCTCGGCAACCTGTTCACCAGTACGCCCAAAACGGCGCTGACGGCCCGCGAAGTCCGCCAGCGCCTCACGCATGGCAGTATGCTGGAAGTCAGGCCAGTACAAGGGAGAGAAATAGAATTCGGTATAAGCGAACTGCCACAGCAGGAAATTGCTGATGCGCTGCTCCCCACCGGTACGGATCAGCAGATCCGGCATGGGCCGGTCGCCCAGGCTGATGTAGCGCTGGAGCAGGTTTTCATCCACCTCGTCCGGGCTAAGACGCCCCGCCGCCACCTCCTGCGCAATGCGACGGCTGGCCTGGGCCACATCCCAGTGCCCGCCGTAGTCCGCCGCAATCACCAGCTCCATGCTGCCACAGTGCGCGGTTTCCTGTTCCGCCCGGGCCATATGCTCCTGGAGCGTATGGCTGAACCGCTCGCGGCTGCCGATGAAGGACAGACGGATATCGTTATCCCGGAGCCGCCTTACCTCCTTGCGCAGCGAGCGCAGAAACAGCGTCATCAGGGCACTGACTTCCTCGTCAGGACGGCGCCAGTTCTCACTGCTGAAGGCGAACAGGGTAAGAACCTCAACACCGGACTTGCCGCAGGTCTCGATCGCCGCGCGCACGGATTTCACACCCGCACGGTGACCACTGATACCACGCTGGCCCCTGGCCCGGGCCCAGCGGTTGTTGCCATCCATGATCACCGCCACGTGGCGCGGGCAGCCCGCCAGTGGCGGCATGTCCGTTTCCTGATCCGTCTCGCTCATGCTTGCCCCTGGACCCCGGGCCTCAGATGGCCATCAGGTCGTTTTCCTTGTTCTTGAGGAGCTCGTCGATCTTGGCGACGTACTTGTCCGTAAGCTTCTGGATATCACCCTCAGCCTTTTTCTCTTCGTCCTCGGTGATTTCCTTTTCCTTGAGCAGATCCTTGATGTCGCTGTTCACATCCCGGCGTACGCCGCGCACCGCGACCCGACCCTGCTCAGCCTCGTTGCGCGCATGGCGAACGTACTCCTTACGGCTGTCCTCGGTCAGGGTGGGCATGGGGACACGCACAACCTCGCCCGTGGTCGCCGGATTGAGACCCAGATCGGCTTTCATGATGCCTTTCTCAATCTTGGGCGCCAGGTTCTTCTCATAGGGCGATACAGCCAGTGTACGCCCGTCCTCCACGGAGACATTGGCGACCTGTTTGAGCGGTGTCTCCATGCCGTAATAATCCACCGTCACCTCATCCAGAATGCTGGGATGCGCCCGCCCTGTCCGGATACGTGCAAAGGCCTTGTTGACGGAATCCACCGCCTTCTGCATGCGTTCTTCAGCGTCTTGCTTGAGCTCGTCTAACACGGTTTCCGCCCTCTTGTTCAGGCTTCCTCAATGAGTGTTCCTTCGTTGCCGCCCAGTGCGATGTCACGCAGAGCACCGGGTTTGCCCATGTTAAACACACGGACCGGCATGTTGTGATCCCGGCACAGGCAGATGGCGGTGAGGTCCATCACACCCAGACGGCTTTCCAGCACCTGATCGTAAGTGAGCCGATCGTACTTGAAGGCTTCCGGGTTGGAGACCGGATCGTCGTTGTAGACGCCGTCCACCTTGGTCGCCTTCAGCACCACGTCGGCGTCAATCTCAATGGCCCGCAGGCACGCCGCCGAATCGGTCGTGAAAAAGGGATTGCCGGTACCCGCGGTGAAGACCACCACATCGCCCCCCTTGAGGTCACGCATGGCCTCACGGCGGTCGTAGTGCTCCACGATGCCACTCATGGGAATGGCCGACATGACCCGGCTCTGGATATTGGAGCGCTCGAGTGCATCGCGCATGGCCAGCCCATTCATCATGGTGGCCAGCATGCCCATGTGATCACCGGTCACCCGGTCCATGCCGGCCTCGTTCAGAACGGCTCCCCGGAAGAGATTGCCGCCACCGATGACGATGGCCACCTGCACGCCGATGCTTACAAGCGAATCGATCTCGACCGCCATGCGGTCAAGAACCTTGGGATCGATCCCGAATTCGTGATCACCGATCAGGGCCTCGCCACTGAGTTTGAGCAGAACGCGTTTGTATCGGGTCTGTGTCGTACTCTGGGTGGGCATGGCCTGTGACCTCCTGACCGGTGTTCTGGATACAAACCGGCCGCAGTCTCCCCAACGCGCCATGCGCCGGGAGATGCGGCCCGAGTTATTGGCGGGTCATGCCCGCCGGCTGCGTAGGGATCAGCCCTTGAGCTGCGCCGCAACCTCGGAGGCGAAGTCCGTTTCTTCCTTCTGGATGCCTTCGCCCACCTCGTAGCGTACAAAGCTCACGAGCTCGGCGCCATGCTCCTTGAGAAGATCCTTGACGGCCTGATCCGGATTCTTGACGAAGCCCTGCTCCACCAGGCTGTTCTCCTTCAGGAACTTCTGGATCCGACCGGTCATCATCTTCTCGACGATTTCCGGCTTCTTGCCTTCCATGTCGGGCTGGGAGCGAATGACCTCGCGCTCCTTCTCGACTTCCTCTTCCGGCATGTCGTCCGGCGTACCAACCCGCGGGTTCACGGCCGTGACGTGCATTGCCAGATCGCGGGCCAGCTCACCGGAGCCGCCCTTGAGCGCCACCAGCGCGCCCATGCCGTTGGTGGAGTGAACATAGCCACCCACAACGTCGCCCTCAAGGCGAACAGCACGGCGTGCCGTAATGTTTTCGCCGATCTTCTGGACGAGCTCTTCGCGCTCTTTCTCCAGGTCATCAACGACCAGCTTCTCGATGTCGGTTTCGCCGTTCTGGAACGCGGCGTCCAGCACCCGATCCGCAAACGCAAGGAAACCCTCATCACGGGCGACAAAGTCGGTCTCGGAGTTGACCTCGACCATCATGCCAACGCTGGCGTCATCGGTCACCTTCAGGCGTACAACGCCTTCAGCGGCGGTACGACCCGCTTTCTTGGCAGCCTTGAGGCCGGAGTTCTTGCGCAGGTTGCTGATGGCGGTTTCAACGTCACCTTCCGCTTCCACCAGCGCTTTCTTGCACTCCATCATGCCCAGGCCGGTGCGCTCACGCAGCTCCTTGACCTGTGCGGCAGAGATTGCAGCCATTATCTGTTCCCCACTTGAATCAATTCGGTTGTTGCCGTTCGCGCGGGCCGGGGCTTATTCAGCCGCCGGCGCCTGCGGTTCGTCTTCGCTGACTTCAACAAACTCATCAGCGGCACCACCACCTGCCTGGGTGCCTTCAATCACGGCGTCAGCCACGGCACGGACGTAGATCTGGACCGCACGGATGGCGTCATCGTTACCCGGGATGACCACGTCAACGCCCTTGGGATCGCTGTTGGTATCCACCACACCAATCACCGGAATACCCAGTTTGTTGGCTTCCTTGATGGCGATGTCTTCGTGGTCCACGTCAATGACAAAGAGCGCGTCCGGAAGACCGCCCATGTCCTTGATACCGCCGATGTGGCGCTCAAGCTTTTCCATCTCGCGCCGGTGGTCCAGCGCCTCTTTCTTGGTCAGCTTGTCGAGCGTGCCATCCTGATCCTGCTGCTCCAGATCGCGGTAGCGGCGGATGGACTGGCGGATGGTCTTGTAGTTGGTGAGCATGCCACCAAGCCAGCGGTGGTTAACGAACGGCATACCGCAGCGTTCCGCTTCTTCCTTCACGATCTTGCTGGCGGAGCGCTTGGTGCCCACGAACAGGATCTGGTTCTTGTTCTCGGCCATCTTCTGAACCTGATCAAGCGCCTGGTTCAGTGCCGGAACGGTATGTTCGAGGTTGATGATGTGGATCTTGTTGCGCGCGCCGAAGATGTACTTGCCCATCTTCGGGTTCCAGTAGCGCGTCTGGTGTCCGAAGTGTGCGCCCGCCTTGAGCAGGTCGCGCATGCTCACCTGTGCCATTGCTATCACCTTTGTCTGGTTGGGTTACGCCTCCACGCATCCCATTATCCGACTCTGGGGCCACCTGGCCACCGGAGCACCCGGGACAATGTGCCGATACGTGTGTGTATTTGGTTTTTACCGCTTCCGGTGGATCCGCCTGGAACTCCCCGGAACGGCGCGCGAATTTTTACCATAAAACGCGCCAGAAAGGAAGTTACACCACCGAATGAATTGCCTGCGCGACCGGTCTGAGGCCATACCTGCAGGAGCGAGTCCTGCTCGCGATTCCCTCAACCCTATCGCTTGCAGGGCAAGCTCCTACAGAAGCTAAGCTGCGGCATTGAGCAGGTTCAATCTCCGGGCCTGAGCCGGTAGAATAGGGTGCCTTTGAATCAACAGACTGCGGGAGCGGCATGAGCGTTCAGATCAAAACCGCCGAGGAAATCGAGAAGATGCGGGTGGCGTGCCGACTGGCCGCCAGTGTTCTGGAGATGATCGGCGAGCATGTGAAGCCGGGCGTCACCACCGAGGAACTCGACCGGATCTGCCATGAGTACATCGTTGAGCATGGGGCGACCCCGGCACCGCTGAACTACAAGGGGTTCCCCAAGTCCGTGTGCATCTCCGTCAATCAGGTGATCTGTCACGGCATTCCCAATGAGAAGAAGGCCCTGAAGAACGGCGACATCCTCAACATCGACGTCACCGTCATCAAGGACGGCTATCACGGCGATACCAGCATGATGTTCGTCGCCGGCAAGGCCAACCCCGCGGCCGAAAGGCTCAACCGGGTCACCCGGGAATGCCTGTTCCGCGGCATCGAGATGGTGCGCCCGGGCGCGAAGCTCGGCGACATCGGCGCCGCCATCCAGAAGCACGCCGAGGCCAACCACTACAGCATCGTCCGCGAGTACTGCGGTCACGGCATCGGCCAGGGCTTCCACGAGGAGCCCCAGGTGATGCACTTCGGCAAGCCGGGCACCGGCCTGGAACTGCAGGAGGGCATGACCTTCACCATTGAGCCCATGGTCAATCAGGGTAAACGCCACAGCAAGGTACTGCCGGATGGCTGGACAGTGGTTACCCGGGATCGCAAACTGTCCGCACAGTGGGAGCACACGGTCCTGGTCACCGCCGAGGGGTATGAGATCCTTACCCTGCGCAACGGTGAGGAGCCCGCATAATCCCGTAGGAGCGCGCTCGCGCGAACCGCGCCTGAACCGCGATCAGAGCACCGTGAAAGGACCATCGCGGCCATGGCCGCTCCTACCCTGACCCATGAGGCAGTCACCGATGGATCACTCGGCGCCCGTTTTCGATCCGGACCAGCACCTGGATGCCACCGCGCTGGCGGACGAAATCCAGAATGCGGCCTCCCCCGGTGTGCCGGTACGCCGCCATCTTGAGCGCCTTCAGAAGGTCATGGCGGATGCTTTCCGTGCCGGTACCGATGTGCGCTCACTGGTGCACGGTCGTGCCCGCATCATGGATACCGTGCTGGCACTGCTCTGGGAGCACTCGCCCCTGGGGCAGGCACAGGATCTTTCCCTGGTGGCCGTGGGCGGTTATGGCCGTGGCGAACTGCACCCCTGGTCGGATATCGACCTTCTGATCCTGACCGGGGAAGCCGGCGCCCAGGCGCACGAAGAAGCCCTCTCCGACTTCCTGACCCTGCTCTGGGATCTGGGCCTGGACATCGGCCACAGTGTGCGCAGCATTGAGGAGTGCGTATCCACCGCGCGCGAGGACGCCACCATCCTCACCAATATGCTTGAAACCCGGCTGATCGCCGGCAACACCGAGCTCCCCAGGCAGCTCCGCAAGCGTGTGTACTCGAGCGACACCCTCTCCGACCGTGCGTATTTCGCCGCCAAGCGCCGCGAGCAGCAGCAGCGCCACGGCAAGTACGGGGCCACCGAATACAATCTGGAGCCCAACCTCAAGGCCTCACCCGGCGCGCTGCGCGACATCCAGACCATCATCTGGGTGGCCCGCCGCCACTTCGGGCTGGATGACCCATCCGACCTGATGCACTTCGCCATCCTCTCGGACGAGGAATTCGAGATCCTGCGCGAGGGTGAGACGTTCCTGTGGCAGCTGCGCTTCGGTCTGCAGATCCTCGCCGGACGCAACGAGAACCGGCTGCTGTTTGACTATCAGCCGGATCTCGCCCGCATGCTCGGCTTCGAGGAACACCATGGACGCCTGGGCGTGGAACTGATGATGCAGGCCTACTACCGCAGGGTGCTGGCACTGGCGGAGCTCACGGATGTGATCCTGCAGCATCTGGATGAAGAGATCCTGCGTGCGGACGAACCGGAGCAGATCCAGCCGGTCAACCGCCGCTTCCAGATCCGTAATGGCTATCTTGAGGCCACCAACACCCAGGTCTTCGCCTATGCGCCCTACGCGCTGCTGGAGATCTTCGTGGTTCTGGCCCAGCACCCGGAAGTGAAAGGCATCCGGGCCCCGACCATCCGGGCCATCCGGGCCCACCGGCACCTGATTGACGATGCCTTCCGCCAGAACCTGGCCTGCACCACGCTGTTCATGGAACTGCTGCGCACGCCTCACGAACTGGACACCACCCTGTCCTACATGAAGCGTTACAACGTCCTCGGGCGCTACCTCCCGGAGTTCGGCAACATCATCGGGCAGATGCAGTACGACCTGTTCCACGTCTACACGGTGGACGCCCATACCCTGCGGGTAATCGGCAACATGGTGCACATGCAGACCACCGAGGGCCGTGAGCAGTTCCCGCTGGCCTCACGGCTGAGCCACCAACTGCCCAAGCCGGAACTGCTGTACGTGGCCGGCCTGTTCCACGATGTCGCCAAGGGCCGTGGCGGCGACCATTCGGAGCTCGGCGCCATCGACGCCGCCCGCTTCTGCGAACAGCACCACCTGAGCGACCGGGACACCAAACTGGTGGCCTGGCTGATCGAGAACCACCTCCTGATGTCGCTCACCGCGCAGAAATGCGACATCTCGGACCCGGCCATCATCCGCGAGTTCGCGCGCAAGATCCCGTCCAAGGTACACCTGGTCTATCTCTACATCCTGACCGTGTGCGACATCGCCGCCACCAACCCGAACCTATGGAACACCTGGCGGGATTCGCTGCTGCGCCAGCTCTACATCGAGACACGCCGGGTCCTGCGCCAGGGCATCGACAGCCCCTTCGACCGCAACGACTGGATCCGCGCGACCTGCGAGGAGGCCCGGGACATGCTGCGCAGCCAGGGCTACAGCAACGAGCAGATCGACCGGGTCTGGAACACCCTGGACGATGACTTCTTCCTGCAGGACGCCACGGTCGACATTGTCTGGCAGAGCGCCGCCATCATCCGCCACGGCGACAACCCGGACCCGCTGGTGATGATCCGGGACACCACGGGTGGCCCGACGGACGGCTACACCCACATCATCATCTACATGCGCGACCGCGCTGCGCTGTTCGCCGCCACCACGGCGGTACTGGAGCAGCTGCACCTGAACATCGTCGACGCCCGCATCCTCTCGGGCGAGGGCCCCTACAACCTGAGCAGCTACGTGGTGGTGGACGAGCAGGGCCAGCCCCTGGGCAAGGACCCGGAGCGCCGGGACCACATCCGGGACCGGCTGGTGGAGGAGCTGGACGACCCGGACGACTACCCGGCCATCATCGAGCGCCGTGTGCCGCGCAAGCTCAAGCACTTCGCCTTCCCCACGGAAGTGACCATCTCAACGGACACGGCCAACCACCGCACCATGCTGGAAGTGGTCACACCGGATCGCCCCGGCCTTCTGGCGCGCATCGGCCGCATCCTGCTGGACCACCACATGCGGCTGGTCAGCGCCAAGATCGCCACCCTGGGCGAACGGGTGGAGGACATCTTCTTCGTGACCGATGAACGCGGCAACCCGGTGGAAGACCCGGAAGCCTGTGAGTCCGTGCGTCAGGCGCTGTGCCAGCAGCTGGACGAAGTGGCCGGTCTCAATGGCCACAGCGAACAGGAAATCACGATATGAACCCGAGGCTCGACGACCTCCACCCCTACCCGTTCCAGAAGCTGGCCCAGCTGTTTGAGGGGACGCAACCGCCAGAGCAGGCGCACATCGCCCTTTCCATTGGCGAACCCAAACACCCGGCGCCGGCTTCCGTGCTGGATACCCTGCGTGACAGCCTCGCGGACGTGGCCCGATACCCCGCCACAAAGGGCCTGCCTGAACTGCGGGAGGCCATCGCGACCTGGGCCACGCGCCGCTTCAATCTCGGGACGGGCAACCTGGACCCTGACACCCAGCTCCTGCCCCTCAACGGCACCCGCGAAGGCCTCTTTTCCTTTGCCCAGGCCATGCTGTCCGGCACCCCGGATTCACTGGTGGTCAGCCCCAATCCCTTCTACCAGATCTACGAGGGGGCGGCCCTTCTGGCCGGCGCCCAGCCGTATTTCGTCAACAGCACGCGGGATGGCGGGGGCCTGCCGGAGTTCAGTAACGTGCCGGCTGGCATATGGGACCGGTGTGAGGTGGTCTATCTGTGCTCACCGGGCAACCCCAACGGGGCCGTCATGGGCCTTGAGGACTACCGCCAACTGCTGGAACTCGCGGACCGGCATGACTTTGTGATCGCGGGGGACGAATGCTACTCGGAGATCCACCACCCGGAGGCCGAACCACCGCTGGGCATGCTCGACGCCTGCCGCCAGCTCGGGCGTGACGACTACCGCCGCTGCGTGGTGTTCCACAGCCTGTCCAAGCGCAGTAACCTGCCGGGCCTGCGCTCGGGGTTCGCCGCCGGAGATGCGGACTGTCTCGCGCGCTTTCTGCGCTACCGCACCTACCACGGTTGCGCCATGCCCATCCATCACCAGAAGGCCAGCATCACCGCCTGGAATGATGAAGCACACGTCCAGGCCAACCGCGAGGCCTATCGGGCCAAGTTCGATGCTGTACTTCCCATCCTGGCGCCCTGGCTGGACGTGGCACGTCCCGAGGCCGGCTTCTACCTCTGGCCACGCACGCCCATGGACGACGAGACCTTTGCCAGAGCGCTCTACAACGAGGAAAATGTCACCGTACTGCCGGGGCGCTATCTGTCACGCACCAGCGACGGCGTGAACCCCGGCGAAAACCGGGTCCGCATGGCGCTGGTCGCCTCTCAGGAGGAATGCGTGGAAGCCGCGCAGCGCATCGCCCGCTTCATTGAACGCCGGACACAGAACGGATCCATCTAACAGGAGAGAACCAGGACCATGAGCTTCGCATTCGGCATTGGCATCGGCACCCGCAACCAGAAACACGAATGGCTGGAGGTGTATTACCAGCAGCCCATCCATGACCCCGACAGTACACTGGTCGGGATCGTGCGCGACAACATTGAGGGTCTGGGCGAAGGCAACGCGGCCGCGGATGCCGACGCCAACCAGCTTCAGACCCTGGCGGACCGGCTGGAGGAAGCCGGCTACGCGGACCTTGGGGCGCTCGCCGATCAGGCCAGTGAGAGTTCGCTGCCAGTGGTTGTAACGCTTCTGGACACCGACGCCGAGGCGAGCAGCACCCCTGAGGTCTACCTCAAACTCCACCTGCTTTCCCACCGGTTGGTGAAGCCCCATGGCGTGAACCTCAAGGGCATTTTTCCGCTGCTGCCGAACCTGGCCTGGACCAACGAGGGAGCCATCGACCTTGAGGAACTCCCCCAGCGCCAGCTCCAGGCGCGTGCCGCCGGCCGGGTTCTGGAAGTGAAGGCCGTGGACAAGTTCCCGCCCATGACCGACTACGTGGTCCCGAAAGGCGTGCGGATCGCGGATACCGCCCGCGTGCGCCTGGGCGCCTATGTGGGCGAAGGCACAACCGTGATGCACGAGGGCTTCATCAACTTCAACGCCGGCACCGAAGGCAAGTCCATGATCGAGGGCCGTATCTCGGCCGGCGTGGTCGTGGGGCAGGGCTCGGACCTGGGCGGCGGCTCCTCCACCATGGGCACGCTCTCCGGCGGCGGCAACATCATCATCTCGCTGGGTGAGAACTGCCTGCTGGGCGCCAATGCCGGCATTGGTATCCCTCTGGGTGACCGCTGCACGGTGGAAGCCGGCCTCTATGTCACCGCCGGCACCAAGGTACAGGTGCTGGATGACAGTGGCGAGCATGTTCAGACCGTTAAAGCGCGGGATCTGGCCGGGCAGGCTGACCTGCTGTTCCGCCGCAACTCCGAGACCGGGGCGGTCGAGTGCCGGACCAACAAGACAGCGATTACGCTGAACGAAGAACTCCACGCCAACAACTGAGTGAGCGAATGAGCGAGCCGCGCAGCGCCACCCTAGAACTGGCCCGGGAGCTGATCAGCCGGGCCTCGGTCACGCCGGACGACGCCGGCTGCCAGCCGATGCTGACGGAACGCCTGGCCGAGGCGGGATTCCATGGCGAGGACTACCCTTTCGGAGAGGTCCGCAATCTCTGGCTGCGGCGTGGCGACGGCGGCCCGCTGTTCGTGTTCGCCGGACATACCGACGTGGTGCCCCCGGGCCCGGAAAACGACTGGACCACGCCGGCGTTCGAGCCCACCGAGCGTGACGGGATGCTCTACGGTCGGGGCGCGGCGGACATGAAGGGCTCGGTTGCGGCATTCGTCACGGCGGCGGAACACTTTGTGGCCCGCCATCCGGAACACCAGGGGAGCATTGCCCTGCTTCTGACCAGTGACGAGGAAGGCCCGGCCCGCGATGGCACCCGCCGCGTGATCGAGGCTTTGACTGAACAGGGCATCCGCCCGGACTGGTGCCTGGTGGGCGAGCCCTCCAGCAGCAAGCGGGTGGCCGACACCATCAAGAACGGACGCCGTGGCTCTCTCTCCGGCAAGCTGCGCGTTCGAGGCACCCAGGGCCATGTGGCCTACCCCCAGTTCGCGGACAACCCGGTGCACCGGGCCGCCCCCGCGCTGGCCGATCTGATCAATACCGAATGGGATACGGGCAATGACCACTTCCCGCCCACCAGCTTCCAGATCACCCGAGTGGAAGCCGGGGAAGGCGCCAACAACGTGGTCCCCGGTTCCATGGAAGTGGACTTCAACTTCCGTTTCTCCACGGAGGTCACCGAAGCCCGGCTGCGGGAACGGGTCACCACCCTGCTCGACCGTCACCGGCTGGACTACGAGCTGGAGTGGCACCTCAGCGGGGAGCCCTTTCTCACGGAACGCGGCGATTTTATCGATGCCGCCGTGCGCGTGATTGAAAAGGCTACTGGCCAGCGCCCGGCGCTCTCAACCGGCGGCGGCACCTCGGATGGTCGTTTCATCGCGCCCACCGGCGCCCAGGTGATGGAACTCGGCCCGCTCAATGCCACCATCCACAAGGCGGATGAGTGCGTCTCGGTCGCCGATCTGGAAATGCTTTCAGGAATCTACGAGGGGATTCTGGAGGAACTGCTCGCGGGCCAGGTAGCCTGACCCGCGGAGGGAGACGAATCAGTCGTCGTCGAGGGTCGTTACGTCGTTGGCCTGAAGGCCCTTTTCCGCTTCGACCACGGTGTAGCTTACCCGCTGGCCCTGACGGAGGACCCGCCGGCCTTCGCCCTGAATAGCACGGAAGTGAACGAACACGTCGCCACCGCTGTCACGGGTGATGAAGCCAAAGCCTTTCTTGACGTTGAACCACTTGACGGTGCCCTCTTCCGAGTCCTTGCCCTTCCTGCGACCAGAACTCTTACCACCTTTGGAGGCCTGCTTCTGCTGACCGCTCCCCGTGCGTGTGGCAAGACCGGACGCCACCAGCGCCACGATGACAAACAGAAGATAGGCGAGCAGGTAGTCCACCAGTGATGCTGAGGTCTCCAGGTACAGCTCGATATTCCCGTTCATGGGGATCAGCGCCAGGATGAGCGGCGCCGGCAGGGAGACCAGCAGTGATGCGTAAAGTGCTTTGCGATTGATTGGCATGGTTGATGTTACTCTCTTGTGACCTCTTTGTTCAGGCAGCGCGCATCATACCAGAACGCATCCTGTGCTGACGAAGCCGCCCCTGCACACTCCAGCCAGGAAACCACTGCAGCCTGATCCAGAATCAGCTCGGGTGGTGTCTCATGCCACTCCACGTCCAGAGCCGCACGCTCCACGGAGGCATCATGGTTCAGGGCCTTCCCGGGGGTATCGCCGCGTGCCAGGCTCACCAGTTCCGCCTGCTCGTCCATGGCTTGCCTGCGGGTAAGATGGGCCAGCCGCACGGGACCACAGGCCCACTCAAACCGGACCATGGCCGCAGCGGCACTGAGCACGGACAGCACATGCCCCGGGTCGGCTTCCTGGCCCAGAAGTCCTTCTTCCATGGGGCCGAAGGTTCTGTGCTCTCCCTGGGAGGTCGCTGCCGAGCTCACCGCCACCTCCATAGCCGACTGCTCCACCTGCATGCCAAGCCACGCCTCCATCGCCGGCTGGCGCTGCCGGCACCATGCCAGTACATCCACCGCACTGGAGGCAGGCACCCGCAGGCTGTGGCGCATTCGAGGTGTGCCGGCAGGCACCCGTGACTCCGGAGGACCGTCGTGGGCAACCATCAAAGCAATCGAGGGGTCACCGATCAATTCCGACCACGCCAGAAGTCCCTCCGCCTGAACCACGGATGCCAACAGCTCAGCCCCTGTGGACTCCAGCAGGAACCAGCAGACACCAGCATCAGTGGCGGCCCGGATTTCCCCCATCGTCCGGCATACGGCCTCCCCATTGCGGATCAGCGCCAGTACGGGCACTACCCAGAGCTCATGCTCATATCCCGTGGCCTTTTCCGCCACCTCACGGGCGTGTTCCGCCAGGCCTCTGGAAGCAAGAGCGCCCCCACGGCACAGCTCAATCGGCCCGCGCACGGAGCCGGCAAGCGCTGCAAGGCGCCGGGACTGGGCCAGTGCCGCTTCGCCAACAGGCGCAATCCGCTCGGGATAAGCATTAGGGATGTTGATGAGAAGGGGTTCCGTGGCGTTATGCCAGTCTTCCATACCAATTCCCTCTGGTCTGTGGGGGCGGCATCCGGCCGCCCGGGGTCAATCTCAGTCAGACGCGGTTGTAATTGTCCTCAAAACGGACAATGTCGTCCTCTCCCAGATAGCTGCCCGTCTGCACCTCAATCACCTCCAGGGGAATCACCCCGGGATTGGACAGACGGTGGGTCACGCCCAGTGGAATATACGTGGACTCATCCTCGGTCAGCAAGGTTTCCTCATTACCACGTGTAACCAGTGCGCTCCCACTCACAACCACCCAGTGTTCCGAGCGATGATGATGTTTCTGCAGTGACAGTGTGGCTCCAGGATCCACCGTTATCCGCTTAACCTGGAAACGCTCGCTGCGGGCCACGCCCTCATAGCTGCCCCAGGGCCGATGGACCTTGCGGTGGAAGCGGTACTCATCGCGATTCTGGTCCTTCAGGCGGCTCACCAGTTTCTTCACATCCTGTACCCGGCTGCGATCCGCAACCAGCACCACATCATCCGTCTCAACAATGACGTGGTTGTCCACGCCTATTGCCGCCACCAGGCGCCCTTCGGAATGGAGATAGGACTGATGGACGTCCTCAGTGATCACATCACCGCGAACGACATTGCCATCGTCATCCTGATCCTGGAGTTCCCAAAGCGATGACCATGACCCCACATCACTCCAGCCAGCGTCCAGCGGCAATACAACGGCGCGCTCTGTCCGCTCCATCACCGCATAGTCAATGGACTCTTCAGGGCACTCCGCAAAGACCGCCTCTGAAACCCGAACGAAATCCTGATCATCCCGGCGTGAAGCCCAGGCCCGCTGGCAGACCTCCAGGATATCCGGGCGATGGCGCTCCAGTTCCGCCAGGTAGTCACTGGCCCGGAAGAGGAACATACCACTGTTCCAGTAGTAATGGCCGTCATCCAGGTACCCCTGGGCCGTAGCAGCATCCGGCTTCTCCACAAATGCCGCCACAGGCCGTGCACCGCCAGCGACCTGCTCGGACTCGGCCCGGATGTAACCATAGCCGGTATGCGCACAGTTCGGTACAACCCCGAACGTCACCAGCCGACCCTCGCGGGCCGCCTCCTCACCCGCCTGAACCGCGCGGGCAAAGGCCTGGGTGTCCTTGACCACATGATCCGACGGCAGCACCAGCATCACACCGTCCGGATCCGTCTCCTGAATCCGCAGCGCTGCCAGTGCAATGGCCGGCGCCGTGTTGCGCCCCACTGGCTCCAGAAGAATGCGCCCGGCCTCCGCCTGCTGCCCGTAGCGCTGCAGATGAGCCGCCACAATGAACCGGTGTGCCTCATTGGTGATCACTGACAGACTCGAACAGCCGGACACCGCACAGGCACGCTGCAGGGTCTCGTCCAGAAGGGATTCGTGGGTGTTCAGTGCCAGGAACTGCTTGGGGTAAGCCTCACGGGACAGAGGCCAGAGACGGGTACCGGAACCACCGGATAGGATGACTGCGTGCATGATTCTTCCCTGTTGTCTGATGCCCCAAAGGGTACCGCAGCCAAACGCCCGGGAAAACAATCCATCCCGGATCAAATGCAGACCGTAGGAGCGCGCTCGCGCGCGATCTTTTATAGACCGCCTTTAGAGCCCGCTCCCACAGCCATAATGCAGCTGCCTCAGCTCTCCTGCCAGCGGGCAACCTCTTCCTTGCCATACTGCTTCCGCCACGCATTCAACGTCTTGTGGTTACCACCACGGGTCTGAACGACTTCACCGGTATGCGGGTTGCGGTAGGTCTTGAGCGGGCGCTTCTTGCGGCCGTCATTCGCACTGGACGAACCACCGCCCTGCTCCAGCTTGTTCTTAACACTCGAATCCAGCGTCGCCAGAACCTCCAGCATGTCCTTACCGGACTTGCCGTATTTTTCCATCAACTGGTTCAACTCCTCCTTGAAGTCGAGCTCTTTCTTGAGCTCCTTATCCTCTTCCATCTTCTGGAGTTCGTCCTGAAGTTGCTTTACGGCTTTCTGTTTTTCGTAGTAGGTGGAGATTTTACCCATTTCTTAAACCCTTCCATCAGAAATTATCAGTGCAGAATTTATCTTTACGCAAAAAGACTGTCAAAACTTAAGTTGCAAAACCACTTTAATGTGCAGACGTAGTGGATAAGACTGATGCCTCAACATCTCTCATAAACTCTGGATACCCTTTATCAGCACCTCACCTTTAAGGCGCTTCCTCATCTCGTTGAGGCATCAGTTCAGGATTTCTTGGGAAATTCCCGTGGGCCCAAAAGCGCGGCTGCATCGACTGAGGAACATTATCTCCATACCAAGACCTATCAACGGTCATGGCTTGATAATAACGAACAACTTCAAGGTTCCAGAATAATAACACACTCAACACGACAGGTAAGGTCAGATACCTTGGCACCAGGCTTTTTCCTGAGAATTGTATTTTCCCACTTCGGTTCCCGAAGAGTTCCGGATGGTTTAGTGCCCCCCGAAAAAGGGATAGCACCATCAAACCAACCAGCATTGATGCTGGAGCCATAAAAACGGAAGAAGCACCTGCATGGCAGGCAGACGCAACAGTAGACGCAGTCAGAGCAATGATCAGATTTTTATTATCGCTAGACAGTGCATACTGATGCACGCGACTACGGATTACGAATAATCCATATACAACCCCAGAACCCATCAGTGTAAGCCCCAGAATCGAAAACCACCCATATTCAGCTGCCCACATCAGGTACATATTATGGGGATGCCCCATTTTCTTACCTGTCTCGTAAGCCGAGGTAATAATATCGTGCGTCAACCATGACTGCCCCCCCATTCCGAAGGGAAAATGCACGAGACTCATGGCCCAGGCTTCCTGCCAAAGTCGTATCCTTCCGGACGTATCAGTCCCAATGGTGCGCATCTCAGGGCTTTCCAGAAAAATCAGGGGCAGAAGTACTGACAGCAACAGCCACGCAGCCCCCCCGATCAATAGCTGCCTCCCCAACGCACACAACCAGACGCCGGCATGCCGACCGAATAACAGGGAGACGAAGACACCCCCCACAAGGATACTCAGCGCGGAACCTCTAGCCGACGACATCAACAGAAGCCACCACCAGATGGCGGCAGCAATCCCGGCTCCTAGACGCCAAAGGCGATTATCACAGAGTGGATTGATCAATAGCGCCAAGGGAAGGAGGGGCAAAATCCATGAAGCAACCTGACTCCAATAACGAATATTGACAAACCCCCAAGGGAGAAACTGATCCAGGCGACTAACGCCATCAAACAGTGCAAAAAGATAAACTGATGGTGTTAGCAACGCGTAAAAAATAGCTCCTGCAAGGATACAGGTCAGAACACTTTTGATATAGAACGGAGAGTGATTCGCGAGAAAAGCCGAAAAACCGAAAACGGAGAGAAGATAAGCAGGAAACAATATGGCCTCAGCCCAGACAAAGTCATTCGGCGCATCACGACCCAACCATATGGACACGGCAATCGAAAGACAGAAAAGAACCCAACCAGTGACTTCAGTCCCTCGTGCCGCCCCCCGGAAAGCTTGGCCCACAAGCAGTAACAAGGTGATCAGGACCACCAGGCCAAACCGGCGATCCGCATACCCGCCATAAAAGGACAGCAAGCTTCCAAACAAGGCCAAGAGCATTGCAGAACACGCAACCCCAATGACCAGAACAATCTTCAGGCCCTGATTTTCGTTTCCCTGTGGCCACATAGGAAAAACCAGCCGGCAAGTTGTATGGAGTGCCGATCAATCGGCCTGCATAGACTGAATGCGCCGTTCGTTTTTCCGCCGCATTGATTCAAGATCCTCCCCCCATACCTTCAGCCCCCTCTCTGCACAATCAGCAAAGCGGGCAATTTCCGGCATATTGATACGCTCGATGCGAACTGCTTTTTCTATCAGAATAGGCGCTGAGGCCGGATAGTGCGCAGCCGTCTCTTCAATAATGGCACAGGCCTCATCCATATTTCCCAACATCATCAGTAGCGTCGCCTCACGAACCTTTACAACATCCAAAGGGCGCCAACCCGCCATCCTACGGGCCTCTTTCAATTGCCACTCCAGATTACGAGCTTCTGGCGAAAATCGACGGTATTTGGCAAGAATGGCATAAGGTCCCAGAAAGCTATCGTTTGCGAGCAATGTCATCTGTCGATAATCTTCTCGGGAGATCTCCTGTTTTGCGGCAATCGATGTGATCGATACCGTCTGACTACCGAGGTTCCATGCCGAAACGAGAGTTACCGCAAGAAATAAAGTAGCCGTTGCATACTGAAGCCACCTCGACGTTACAGAGATAGAGGACACTTTAAAAAGGGGCAAAACAAAAAGGAGAGAAACCACGAGATACCAGGGATACCAGAGCGGATATTCCACCATACTGTGAAGGAATATTGTGCCCATGACGCCGGCCACCGGAACACACCAGTCCTCTGACCTCGACCGCCACAACTGACGAAGCAGCAGCGCCACAAGCCCCACTGTGACCAGGAGTCCAACCAGGCCCATCTCAATAAAAACCATGGAAAACAGGTTGTGGGAATGTGTCCATGCCCCCTGACCTCCCGCCTGCCCGAGAGGTGTGACGGCTTGTTCAAAGGAAAAGACTCCATACTGGCCGAAGCCACTCCCGACCAGCCACTCCCCGGCCGAAAGGGCCGGAAGCGCATTCAAAATCTTGGCATGCTCAATCAGCCTCGGTTGATCCGCAATCTCCCGCTCAGCAAGTGAGACACCTGACGGGGACTTTATCCAACCAGCATCAGCTAATTGCATTTCCAAAGGGGCGCTCACAACAGGGACAACCAGCAGACACAAGCAAACAACCAGCGCAACGCCCCCAAGTTGCTTGCCCTGGCGGACAATCGGGGCCTCCTTCTGCAGGACTGCATAAAGCGCTAGTCCCAATGCCAGAGGGATAAACAGATAATTGAGGCGTGATGCGGCCAATGCCATCACCCACCCAATAAACACTGAAAATGCCAGCAAACCTCCGAATCTCTGCTCATTTCGACAAGCAAGGTAAACACCTGCAAACAATGCCAGCCAGAGGGTCGAAGTCGTCAGATTGGGCTGCCCCCAGGGTCCTTCAAGACGCCCGGCATCCGGGGAGAAAACGCCAGAGATGGCACCAATGGCACCGTAATGCAGCAGCAACGCGATCACCGCATACAGGATGCCACCGACAACCAGCCCCCGGCACAGCAGCCAAACCATATATTCCCTGCCACAATCAAAATATACAGAAGAGCCCCCGACAATAACTGCAGCACTGACAAGCAGGGTTACCATTGCCCAGCGAAAAGACACGACGATTGCAGCATCGACAAAAAGCTGGGAAATGAACAGCGATATTGCGATCAGAACCGGCAAGAGCACCGCGTGGGAGAAAGGCAGTTTTTCGCGCCGACCAGCGGCAACCAAACTGGCGACTAAGAGCAGGGCGCCCGTCAGAAGCGTCAGTCCATTTGGTAGTGCCGAACTCAGAGGCCAAAAACGGCCTAGGCTGAGTGTTGGAACCAGAAAAAGCGCAACTAGCAACGCCCGCTCGATTTTTCCCATCAACTGAAACCTTCTGACGAATAGCTTCGGCACTATAAGCAAATGAGGCGCCTGACAGTACATGCCCAATAAAAAAGGGAGGCATAAGCCTCCCTTCTAGCACTCGGACAGTGTAGCTTATCGAAGCCCCATTACGATTTAGAACACCCGCTCGGAAGGAACGAGTCGTCCCAGCCACCTGCACCGTTCTCTTTAACCGCGCAATTCCAAGTACCTTCACTGGTCCGACTCAGGATGATCTGGGCATCACTGATTGCTGTACTGGCATCACCACCAAGCTGTCCTTGAATGGTTCCAGAACCGTCACCACTCGAAAAGTCTACTTCAGTGCCAGTCCCGCCAGAAGTGCCACTGCCAGTAAGGATACTTGAGCCCGTATAACCAATCGATGCGAGATCACTTGGCTCTTGGCCTCGCATAAGGCTCTCTTCCGCAGCCGTCTTCAGAGCTGAAATCTCGCCATAGGCACGGTTCATCTGAGACCGAGCAATATAATCCTGATACTGCGGGATCGCGATTGCCGCCAGAATACCGATGATGGCAACCACGATCATCAATTCGATGAGCGTGAAACCCTGCTGTTTGTGATTCATCTGAATCGATTGCATTGGTGCACCTCCTGAAGGTGTTGTCTTTTTGATTACCGGCATCAGCAATGGACCCTGCCTTTGCCTGCCTGCTGTGAAGATAGCAGCTGCCATGCCAGTTTTCCTTAAAAAAGGATAACGGCCTACAATCAGCCACCTGGAGAGCCGCCTCGTAAACAAGCCACCTCCCCAAAGGCGCCAATGTGACACTGTTTGACACGCTGAGGTGACGCATTACGTCACTGTCATCCCCTTTTCATCACTGGCTGAACACTGAGGCAGGCACTAGACTCTTGGGGCAGTTCAACACAAGACCAGAGAGACCATGGCTTCTGACCCCCAGAACGTAACGCTTACCGGGCTGGCCCGGCGATTTGTGGATGACGGCATCCTGGAAGAGACCGTGGCCCGGGAGGCCTTTGTCCAGGCCAACCAGGACCGCATCCCTCTGATCACCTATCTCATCCAGAACGAGCTCGCCCCCGGTCAGGCGCTGGCGTTCTCGGCCGCTATGGAATTCGGCGTTCCGGTGATGGACCTGAACGCTTTTTCCGCCGACATGATGCCGGAAGGGCTGGTGGACGAGAAGCTGATCCGTGCCCACAGCGTACTGCCGCTGGTCCAGCGCGGAAAGCGGCTGTTCGTCGCCATGGCGGACCCCACCAACCTGCAGGCGCTGGATGAGATCAAGTTCCACACCGGGCTGAGTACCGAAGCAGTCCTGGTGGAAGAAAGCAGCCTCCGTCAGGCTATCGACAAGTACATGGAGTCCCAGGACACCTCCATGCAGGATCTGGGCGGGGACTCGGATCTTGAGGATGTGGACTTCGAGAGCGGCGACGAGGAAGAGGGACAGGACAAAAACGCCGTAGACGCCACGGACACCGATGATGCGCCCATCGTCAAATACGTGAACAAGCTGCTGCTCGATGCCATCAAACAGGGCGCCTCAGACGTCCATTTCGAGCCCTATGAGAAGATGTACCGCATCCGCTACCGGTCCGACGGCATCCTGAACGAGGTCGCCAAGCCCTCGATAAAGCTCTCCCACAAGCTGGCGGCGCGCGTAAAGATCATGTCCCAGATGGACATTTCCGAACGCCGGGTGCCCCAGGACGGGCGGATCAAGCTCAAGCTCTCCAAGTCCAAATCGATCGACTTCCGGGTCAACACACTGCCCACGATCTGGGGGGAAAAGATCGTACTGCGGATACTGGACCCAACCGCCGCTCAGATGGGGATCGACCAGCTCGGCTATGAAGAGGACCAGAAGCAGCTCTACCTCGAGGCCCTCAAATCGCCCCAGGGCATGATCCTGGTCACCGGCCCAACCGGTTCCGGTAAGACAGTTTCCCTTTATACCGGTCTGAACATCCTCAACACCCCGGAAGTGAACATCTCCACGGCGGAAGACCCGGCGGAGATCAACCTGGAGGGGATCAACCAGGTCAACGTGAACAACAAGGTGGGCCTGACGTTCGCCGAGGCGCTGCGCTCTTTCCTGCGTCAGGACCCGGACATCATCATGGTGGGCGAGATCCGGGACCTGGAGACCGCGAATATCGCCATCAAGGCGGCCCAGACCGGCCACCTGGTCCTCTCCACCCTGCACACCAACAGTGCGGCGGAGACACTGAGCCGGATGATGAACATGGGGGTCGCCTCGTTCAACATCGCCACCTCGGTCAGCCTGATCATTGCCCAGCGGCTGGGGCGCCGCCTGTGCAGCAACTGCAAGCAACCCGCCGACGTTCCCCAGGACATTCTTCTCAAGGAAGGTTTCACACAGGAACAGATTGATACAGGGTTTACGCTTTACAGACCGGTAGGCTGTGATAAATGTAAAAACGGGTATAAGGGCCGGGTAGGCATCCTCGAGGTGGTCCGTATCACCGAGGACATGGAGAGCATGATCATGAACGAGGCCAGCTCCATTGAGCTCGCCCGCCAGGCCCGTAATGAAGGCTTCAACAGCCTGCGCCAGTCCGCGCTCGAGAAGGTGATTCAGGGCGTGACCAGTCTGGAAGAAGCGAACCGTGTAACGAAGGATTAACTCCATGGCGGCCAACGAACAGAAGCTGGACACCTTTACCTGGGAAGGCAAGGACCGCAAGGGCAACAAGACCAGCGGCGAGACCACCGGCGCCTCTCCGGCGCTGGTCAAGGCCCAGTTACGCAAGCAGGGCATCAAGCCCGGCAAGATCAAGAAAAAGAGCAAGCCGCTTTTCGGTGGCCGGACAAAAATCACGCCCTTTGATATCGCCACCTTCACCCGCCAGATGGCGACCATGATGAAGGCGGGCGTGCCGCTGATCCAGTCCTTTGACATTGTCTCCGACGGCCTTGAGAACAAGGGGCTTCAGGAGCTGATCATCGCCATCCGTAACGACGTGGCTTCGGGTAACAGCTTCGCCAACGCCCTGCGCCAGCACCCGAAGCACTTTGATGACCTCTACTGCAACCTCGTGGATTCAGGTGAAGCCGCTGGTGCACTGGAAAGCATGCTGGACCGGGTCGCGACCTACCTTGAGAAAACCGAGAACCTCAAGCGCAAGGTCCGGAAGGCCATGACCTACCCGATCTCCATCATCATCGTGGCAGTCATCGTTACGGCCATCCTCCTTGTGAAGGTGGTGCCACAGTTCGAATCCCTGTTCCAGGGCTTTGGCGCGGACCTGCCCGCCTTTACCCAGATGGTGATCGGGATGTCCGAATGGCTACAGGCCTGGTGGTGGGCCGTGCTGATCGGCATCATCGGTACGGTCTTCGGGTTCCGGACAGCCAAGAAACGGTCCCCACGCTTTTCCGATGCCGTGGACAAGTACGTGCTCAAGCTCCCTGTTGTGGGCATAATCCTTGACCAGTCCGCCGTAGCCAAGTTCGCGCGGGTTCTTTCCACCACCTTCGCCGCAGGTGTGCCACTGGTCGATGCCCTGGATTCCGTTTCCGGCGCCACCGGCAACGCCGTCTACCGGGATGCCATCCTCCAGGTCAAGGACGAGGTTTCCTCGGGGACGCAGCTGCAGACCGCCATGCGCCAGACCGGCGTCTTCCCGGTGCTCGCCATCCAGCTCACCTCCATTGGTGAGGAATCCGGTAACCTGGATGAGATGCTCGGCAAGGTCGCCGACCACTACGAGGCCGTGGTGGATGACCTGGTCGATAACCTGACCTCGCTCATGGAGCCGGTGATCATGTCCGTTCTGGGCATTCTCGTCGGCGGCCTCATCATCGCCATGTACCTCCCCATCTTCCAGATGGGCTCGGCCATGTAACCCTTTACACCAAGGATCCGGTCTTGCAGAACCTGATACAGATCATTCTCAGTACACCCTGGCTCCTGTGGCCAGCGGTGGTGGGCGTCTCGCTGTGCGTGGGCAGCTTCCTCAATGTGGTGATCCTGCGCCTGCCGCGGATGATGGAACAGGCCTGGCGCCAGGAATGCGAAGCCCTGTTCGCCGAGGAACCTGGCAGGAGCGGCCAAGGCCTCGATTCCGCCCAACCCGGTACTGAGCAGGATACTGATCGCGGCCGTGGCCGCTCCTACGGGCTCTCCTATCCTCGCTCGCATTGCCCGGAATGCGGTAATACGATCCGGGCCATCGACAACATCCCGGTACTCAGCTGGCTCTTCCTGCGCGGGCGCTGCCGGAACTGCGGCACCGGCATCTCCGTGCGCTACCCGGCGATCGAGGCGCTGACGGCAGTGCTTTCAGTGCTTACCGTGCTCATCCTGGGCACCAGCGTCGAGGCACTGATTGCCCTTCCACTCGTTTGGGCACTGCTTGCCCTGACGGTCATCGACCTGGAAACCACCCTGCTTCCAGACAGCATCACCCTCCCGCTGCTCTGGGCCGGGCTTGTGGCCAGCGCCCTGGGGCTGGGCCAGGTTGGGCTCGAAGCCGCCTTCTGGGGGGCCGTGGCGGGTTATCTCAGTCTCTGGAGTGTCTACCACCTCTTCCGCCTTCTGACCGGCAAGGAAGGCATGGGACATGGGGATTTCAAGCTGCTGGCCGCCCTCGGTGCCTGGCTGGGCTGGACCATGCTGCCGGCCGTCATTCTTCTCTCCAGCCTTGTGGGTGCCGTGGTGGGCATTGCGATGATTGCCATACGTGGGCATGATCGCAATATTCCGATTCCCTTCGGCCCCTACCTCGCCGCAGCTGGCGTGATCGCGCTCTGGTATGGGCCGGAACTGCTGGATCTGTGGCTGTCCTTGATGAGGGTCTGACATGTTTGTGGTTGGCCTGACCGGAGGCATTGGCAGCGGCAAGAGTACCGTGGCCAACCTCTTCCGTGAGCACGGCATCTTCGTGATTGACGCGGATGATGTATCCCGCGAGGTGGTTGAGCCCGGCGAACCGGCACTGGAAACCATCCGGAGCCACTTTGGCGATGCCGTTCTCCAGCAGGACGGCACCCTGGACCGGGCCGCGCTGCGCAAACGTGTCTTCAACGATGACGGCGAACGCCAGTGGCTGGAGGCCCTGCTGCACCCCCGCATTGCCGAACGCCTGAAACACTATCTGTCTGAAGCGGATTCGCCGTATCAGATGCTGGTGTCGCCGCTTCTTCTGGAAACCGATCAGCACAGGCTCTGCCAGCACATCGTGGTGGTGGACGTCAGCCACGAGACCCAGATCCAGCGCACCATGAGCCGGGATGACAACGACCGCGCCCAGGTGGAACGCATTATTGCCGCGCAGATGCCCCGGGAGGACCGGCTCAGGGCTGCGGGCAACGTGATCGACAATGACCAGCCGCTGGAGCGCGTGCGCGAGGAAGTCGCGGGCCTGCATCAGCACTTGCTTGCCATGGCCGCCGAGGTTTCCGGAGATACCCTTTCATGAAGGGAAGCCTTGTTACCGGTCTGGCCATTATCCTGCTGTTCCAGCTCGCCGGCCTGGCACTGGAGCAGATTCCAGGCATGCCGCTGCCCGGACCGATTTCCGGCATGGTGCTGTTCTTCCTGTATCTGGTGATCACGGGCGGAGGCTATGACCCGGAGCGCGAAGCCGCCCGCCAGCTGCTCACCCATATGGCACTGTTCTACATCCCCGCGGGCGCCGGCATCGTGACCCTGGGCGCACTGCTCATGGAGCAGGCCCTGGGCATCACCCTGGCACTGACCCTGGGCACCCTGATCGCATTCGTTACCACCGCCCATCTCATGCAGTGGCTGAGCCGATGAGCACCCTACTGAACTCGCCCCATTTCGCCATTACGCTGACCCTGCTGGCCTATCTCACCGGCCATGGACTGTACCGGATCACCGGCAAGCCCAGCTTCCTTCAGCCCGTGGTTTCCGGCATCGCCCTCGTGGGGGCCACGCTGCTGGTGCTGGATCTCGATTACGGCACCTACATGGAGGGTGCCAGTATCATCCACTTCATGCTTGGCACCGTCACCGTGGCCCTGGGGCTGCCGCTTTACCAGAACCTTGGCCTCATTCGCCGCCACCTGCTGCCCCTGATGGTCACACTGGCCGTCAGCGGCGTTGTGGCAGCGGGCAGCGCCACCGGCCTGCTCTGGCTCACCGGCTCCGACCACGCCACCCTGATGTCCATGGCCACCAAGTCCATCACCACCCCAATGGCGATCTCCGTGACCGAATCCATCGGCGGCTACCCTCCGCTGGCGACCGGATTCGTTATGGTCACCGGCATTCTTGTGGCCGCCTGCGGCGGGCCAGTACTGCGCATCACCGGTGTCACGCACCCCGCTGCCAAAGGCTGCGCCATGGGCATGATCGGCCATGGTGTAGGCACTACCCGAGCCTTTGAAATGGGCTCGGAAACCGGTGCTTTCTCTGCACTCTCAATCGGCCTGATGGGCCTCTACACCGCCATCGGCCTGGGGCTGCTGATGCCGTGAGCTGGATCCGTTCCCTGATCGGCACCAGCTGTCTCGCGCTCGGCAGTCTGGAACCCACCTGGGCCACTCTGGCCCCACCCGCGAAGCCGGAGCCACCGCCCCGGGTGGACATTGAGGAGCTTCCTGCGGACTTCTTCGACTGGGACGGCCCCCGCTACCTGAAACCCAAAGACACCTGGCTCGACCAGGCCGGCCACTGGGTGGTGCGCCGACGCCGCATCCATTCGCGCCATGTCGAGGCTCTGGGCCAGGGTATTGACCAGACCCTTTCCGGCCAGACCTGGGTGGATCAGGATAACGACAGCTACCTGCGGCTGGGCGCCTTCAACCGCTATACCGAGGACGGGAAAATGGGCTTTGAGCCGGAAGCCCGCTTCAAGCTCGATGTGCCCACCTCTGAAGAAAAATTCCGTATCATTGTGGAAAGCGATGCCAATGATCTGGCCCCTCTTTCCGAGCAGCAGCAGCGGGGTACGCTGACGCCGGAAGAGGCGGATGAGAACAGCTTTACAGCCGGTGCCCTGCGTTTTCTGTCGCCTCTTTCCGAGCGCTGGAACGCCAGCACTGATGTGGGCGCCAGGCTGCACATGCCACTGGAGTTCTTTGCCCGGGCACGCACCTGGTCTGACTGGCAGCTTTCCAGAGAATGGCGGCTGCGCGTGGATCAACGGGTGTTCTGGTACCTCCAGGAAGGCTGGATCTCCCGGTCATGGTTCGGATTTCACCGCCCGCTTGGCCCCCACTGGCGGTTCCGGGCATCATCAGAGGTGCGCTGGGTCCACCGCAAACGTGGATTCGAGATGGCCCAGATCTTTCGCCTGCAGCGCCGCTACCGCAACCGGCACTTCGTGCGCCTGCGGTTTGGCGTTCTGGGAGACACTTTCAATAACTGGGCCCGCACCGAATACTTCACGGACATGCTCTACCGCAAGCGCCTTCATGATGACTGGCTTTACGGCGAAATCATCCCCTCCCTGCGTTACCGTCGCGAAGAGGACTTCCAGCCTGAAGCCAGCCTGACCTTCCGCATCGAAATGTTCTTCTCAAGCAGCGGAGATCTCCAGTGAACAGCGATTATGGCGTCACGCCCATTGGCACGGTCCGCTCCTGTTTTCCGGACAAATTCGGCGTTCCCCGCCAGCCGTCCCTATGCCCACACGCCCGGGGCGAGGTGGTTCTCAGCTCCCCCTGGAACACCGAGGAGGCCTTCCGGGGGATCGAGGATTTTTCCCACGTCTGGATCAGCTTTCTGTTCCATCAGGTCCCGGCGGATCAGGCACCCTCAGCGTTGGTCAGACCCCCCAGACTCGGCGGCAACACCCGGGTCGGCGTCTTTGCCAGCCGCTCTCCCTTCCGACCCAACCGCCTTGGCCTGTCACTGGTGCGAAACCTGGGCCTCACCCGGCGCCACGGGGAACTGTGTCTGGCGATCAGCGAGATCGATCTGGTGGATGGCACCCCAGTGCTCGACATCAAACCCTTCCTGCCCTGGTGCGATGCCCCGGAAGCGGCCACGGGCGCCTGGGCCAGCGAACCACCGGCCGCCACTCTGCCTGTAAGATTCAGTCCGCAAGCGGAGCACCGATTACAGCAGATCCAGTGGGACTATCCGGAGCTGCGCGATCTCATCCGCGAGGTTCTCAACCAGGACCCACGACCCGCCTACCACCGGGATGATCCGGAGCGGCGTTATGCGCTCCGCCTGTACGACCTCGATGTCCATTGGCTGGTAGCGAACGGTACCTGTGTCGTCGAACGCCTTGAAAAGGCGTAATTGTGGAACAGCACCGGTGACACTATCATGACCCTTTGAGTCACCATGGTCACTGACAGGAGCACTAGCCCCTATGCGATACAACCGACTGATCCGCACCACCTGCCTCGGCGCCGCCCTGTTCACCGCGTTTGCCGGCACAACCCATGCGGACAGCCTGGACCTCAGCCTGAGCAACGATTCCGTTCGGGGTGAATACAGCTTCACCGACGCCAGTGAGGAGCTCGGCGGTGGCGTGGGCTACACCTATCATGACGGCAGCCGCCATCTGGCAACGCTCGATCTGCACGCCCAGGGCCGCACCGCTATCCAGAACATCCCCATGACCGTGGGCCTGGGTGTGCGAAACATGTACTTCGATGACGGCGACCGTGACATCGACGGCGGCGCCACCGCGCCAGGGGTCTTTGCCCGTATGAATATCCCGGAGGTTCCCGGGCTTTCCGTTGGCGGCAGCCTCTACCTCTCCCCATCGATTCTTTCCTACGGGGATGCGGACGGCATGCGCCATACCGATGCCACCGTCAGCTACCGCCTGATCCGCAACTCCGAAATTTTTGCCGGCTACCGCTACGTGGGCGCGGATCTCGATACCCGCGGTGACGACGACTACCGCTTTGAGGAAGGCCTGATCGGCGGCATGCGCATCCTCTTCTGAAGAACCCGGAATGGTTCACGGCAGGGCCTCCGGCGCTGGTTTAGACTCGTAGAACAATCGTGTTTTACGGGACCAGCCCGGAGGGTTAGATGCGTACCCGCCTGTTTTATCCCCTGCTCACCCTGAGCGCCCTGGCACTGACCGCCTGCGGCAGTGGGGATCCATCCGTGAGCGATGAGAATTCCTTTGGTCTGGGCCCACCCCCCGAGTTCGAGGATAATGGCTCATCGCTGCGGTGCCGCAGCACCCGCAATCTGGATGACAACCAGCTTCTGGTCAGTGTCCAGACACCGAGCACCAGCCCTGACGCCCGAAAAGGCAGTAGCCTTGCCAACACAACCAGCACAGATCTCACGCTGGTCGACCTCAATGGCTCACTCTCCCGTGCACTCCAGCAGGAGACCAACGACGGGGATTTCATTGTCACCTTCGAGGACCCCATCCCACGCCGGATCGACAGGGCCATCGAAGCTACCGTTGGCGGCACCACCTACCGGGCCCCAGTGGCCTCGGAGTGCGGGCATGTCTTCGTCAATCCATTCTCTGATGTGCTCATTGATGAAGTAGCCCGGGACCTTACATCCAGCGAGATCGATAGCATCAATAACTGCGATGAGGTGGCCTGCACATATGACCTCGTCTGGCAGACCATGGCGGACCGTGTCCAGTCCTTTGAGATCAATGTGTCTGATGGCCAGTCAGCCCTGAAGGACAGGAAAGACTTTATGGCTTTTCTGGATCACGGCGAATCTCTTCTGACACAGGATGAAGCGGAACTCCAGAGCGACAACCAAGACGATGTTGCCCCAGCATTCAATACCGTGCAGTTCGGCGTCAGCCTCAACAACTCGCAGCAGAACGGCGGTTTCTGGGCCACGCATACCATTGCCCGCGGATCCAGCACCGCCAACGGGGGAACGTCCTACACTTACCCCGGATACTCCATTGGCAACCTGGAATTTGCCAACCTGGGTTTTGACCTGGCCCTGGGAACCGTTGATGTGCCCTTTACCCGCAGTTCATTCGGGTTCTCAGCTCTGGATCCCGCGTTCCGCAGCTATAGCACCCAGTCCAATCAGCTGTACCAGAGCGGGAATGGCAACATCTTCTCCAGCCTGCGCCCTCTGCTACAGACGGTCAGCGACGTAGGCACACGGACCATCGGCTGGGCACCCAACCCTCATATCCACACCGCCAGTGCAGAGAGAACAGACCGCGAGGCGCCGCAGGCGATGCTGAGCAATTATTTTCATGCGGCCAAGGCGTGGGAACTCTCAGGATCAGAGGAGGAAGGTTATAACCGTCAAAAACTCCTGGAGGAGCACGCAATAACCAATGTTGAGATCAATCTCAGCGAATGGGACGACTCCATTAACAGATTTAGTACAGATGAAGAATATCGGTTTATTGGCTTTGAACTGAAACCAGATACTGCAGGAGGGATAAAGCGTGCCACGGCAAGAACTGGTACTTGGACTATGGACTCCAACACGAATACCGGCTCAGAAACCTCTGTAACTGAATGGTTTTTAGCGAACACCTCTCCCACGGCATACTCGAAGTTCAAATTTGAATCCGTGAAGCAGAAGGTCACACCCAACGAAATTCGGGAGCCATTCCTTGGCAACCTCTTTTTCACCTATCCCTCGTTTCCTTTGGAGGGCGGTACAACTTCTGACCGTGTCCCGAATGCTGCAGTCTCGCCAGACGGCGAATGGATCGCTCTATCGGCCAGACCCGGGGCAGGCAATCAATCCGGTGGCTCCATCCTCAGAGTCGCCCGTAAGGCCAGCAGCATCGGACCGCTTCCCGATGCCGCCAACTACCGCATCAAGGGATTCAGCATCAGCTCTGACACGCTGTCCCAATACGAAGAAGCCTGCCTCACAGTCGAGAACTCATCCGTTAGTTACGACTTTATAAAGCATCAGAGCAGTACTGATAGCAACTTTACAGTTGCGGATTCCGGGCGCGAATCCGGCTCTGGCTGTAATATAAACGGCACAGACCCTTTTACGATTGATGGTTGCTCCCCTGGCTCAGCGCAATTCAAGGGATTCACGACGGACAACGGCAACACCCTCGTCATGATCACCCGCAAATCTAACGAATCCGTAGGATTCCTGTTAGGATTCAGGGACGACAGCGCGGAGGGGTGCCCCAACTGATCCGAACTCCAGCCCTCCGCGTAGCTGTATCTAAACGCGGAGGTATTGATGGAATCTCGTCCCGTACCAGCCCTGATTCTGGTGGCTGTTCTTGTGGTAGGTGGTCTGGCCGCCGGCTTTATTGCCAGCCAGGTGGAGTTTGAACGGCCCACGCCGAAGGTTTCCGAACCGCAACTTATGGACACTGATGCCATCCCAGGATGGGCGACGGCTCCCCTGCCGGACTTCACCCAGTACAGCGTGGTCTCCGAGAAGAAGGACGCCTTCTTCGGTTACCTCTTCCCCCGTATTGCCCTGGCCAACCTGCGGATCCAGGCTGCCCGGGACTACCTGGAACAGCTCAGCAACAAGCCGGAGCTGAACGAGGAAGAACGGAAATGGCTCACCACCCGCGCCACACGCCTGCGGGTTGATGGTGAGACGACAGAGGATCTGGTCAGTGGTCTTGAGCGCCGGATGCACATCATTCCGCCGTCACTGGTACTGGCGCAGGCCGCCAATGAATCCGCCTGGGGCACCAGCCGTTTCGCCACCCAGGGCAACAACCTGTTCGGCCAATGGTGCTTCAACCCCGGCTGCGGCCTGGTCCCGAACAGCCGCCCGGCGGGAATGACCCATGAGGTGGAAGTGTTCAAGTCGCCTTACCGCTCCATCCGGGCCTATCTCACCAACCTCAATCGCCACAACGCCTACCAGAACCTGAGGGAACGCCGGCTTGCATTACTGAACGAGAACCGGTTCCCCGACGGCATCAATCTCGCGGGCGGATTGCAGTCGTATTCCGAACGCGGACAGGCGTACGTGGAAGAAATCCGCAGTATGATCCGCGTCAATAACCTTTCGGATTACGATCAGCGTCAACAGGCGCTGTCAGCGGCAGAGAACCCTCTTGAGAAGCTGGATGCACTGATCAGCGATTACAGGGACCGGTTCAGCAACTGAGATAACAGCTGTTCACTGAAAAATTGGCAGGGCGCACTGCCAATGTATAATGGCGTCCGTCGCGAGTAACCCATTCACCGGACAGACGGTCGCCAACATGCTGGATTTCCTTCCTGCACCGCTCAAGGGCACACTCTGTGTTCTGCTGATCCTTCTCAGCACCCTGGTTCTGTACCCCCTTCTGCTCCTGCTTGCCATCCTCAAGCTGATCATTCCGATCACGCCGGTACGCAAGCTGTGCACACGGGGGCTCAATGCCATCGCCTTCGTCTGGATCGAGAACAACGGGCTGTTCATGCGCCTGCTCAACCGCATCGAGTGGGACGTTGAGCTCAATGCCAACCTGAGCCGGAACCAGTGGTACTTCGTCACCTGCAACCACCAGTCCTGGGCGGACATCCTGGTAACCCAGGTGGTGCTCAACCGTCGTATCCCTCTCATGAAGTTCTTCCTGAAGAAGGAGCTCATCTGGGTACCACTGCTCGGCATTGCCTGGTGGGCTCTGGATTTTCCCTTCATGAAGCGCTATACGCAGCAGCAGCTCATGAAAAAGCCCCATCTGAGGGGCAAGGACCTGGAGACCACCCGCAAAGCCTGTGAGAAGTTCGAGTACGCGCCGGTTGCGGTATTCAACTTCATGGAAGGCACCCGCTTCACCCCGGCAAAGCATGAGCAGCAGAACTCCCCCTACCGCAACCTGCTCAAGCCCCGCTCCGGTGGCACCGGTTTTGTGCTGGGCGCCATGGGCAACCTGATGAGCATCATGCTCGACATCACCATCGTCTATCCAGATGGCCCGGGTGGCATCTGGGACTATCTCAGCGGGCGCACACGCCGTGTGATCATACGGGTTGATGAGAAGCGGATTCCGGAGCAGTTCCTGGGGCGGGATTACCAGAACGACCGCGAGTTCCGGATCGAGTTCCAGAAGTGGATCAGCGAGCTATGGAACAACAAGGATGAGCTGATTGACCGGATGAAGGAACAGGAAACCGCGGATCCATCCTGACGCCACTCATCCAGAACTCCCATACGAAAAAGCCCCGCCGGAGCGGGGCTTTTCTGTTTTCAGTGCCGACCCCATGGGGCCAGCAGGGGATCAACGGCGCCCAGCGCGGCGCAGAGCGCTTGGCGTGTAATCCCGGAGCTGACGCTCAATGCCGAAGGTATAGGGATCTTCCATCTCATTGGTCAGACCCAGCACCAGATAGCGGCCGTTGAGCGTGTCATACAGTGTCTCAAAGGCGTACCACGGCACTTTCTGATCGTAGTACTGCATGGCATGCCCTTCAGCCACACGCCAGAGTTCGCCACGGCCGTCGTAATGGTCAACGACTGCTGCGCCCCAGGTGTCCTCATCGATATAGAAGTCACGCTTGGCATAGATGTGGCGCTCATCGTCCTTGAGGGTAGCGGTCACGTGCCATACACGGTGCAGCTCATAGCGAGCGTGATCCTGGTTGATATGGCCTGCCTCAAGCAGCTCATCATAGCTCAGTGACGGATCGTCCAGCCGGTAGCCGTTATAGGGAATGTACATCTCCTTCTTCCCTTTCAGCTCCCAGTTGTACCGGTCCGGTGCGCCATTGAACATGTCGAGGTTGTCCGAGGTACGCTGGCCATCTGAAGCTGTACCCGGCCCGTCATAGGCAACCTGAGGTGCGCGGCGCACCCGGCGTTGACCCGCGTTGTACACCCAGGCCCGACGCGGTTCCTTCACCTGGTTGATGGTCTCGTGCACAAGCAGCACGTTCCCAGCCAAGCGTGAAGGTGAGCGGATCGCCTGCTTGAAGTAGAACAGGACGTTGGAATCTTCGCTCGGGTCATAGTCCTGAAGCGATGTTCTCCAGGCAAATTCCTCATCAAAATGAATCGGCGTAAAGGCCCCATTTTCCTGGGGTACCGCCTGGTGGACATTCCGCTTTACGGCCCCACCCCGATACCGGGTTGTATGGTTCCAGATCACCTGAAGACCATTCTCCGGAATTGGGAAAGGCACAGCAGTATCGAAGTTCTCGAGACCGTTACCGCCCTCAACCAGGGTGGTGTTGGTGGCGTTTTTCTTCGCCTTCTCATAGATGCGTTCGGGCAGAGCCGCCGTGCGGCGGGTCTTATAGACCGGCATCTTGTAGTCTTCGTACTCATTGATCATCTTCACCTGCCCCGGTGTCAGACGATCCTTGTACTCGTCCACATTACTCTGGTCGATCACGAACAGCGGCTCGTCCTCCGGGAAGGGATCCAGGTAATGGTTCCCCTCGAAGTTGTCCGGCGGCGTCGTCAGCCCGCCATCCCAAGCCGGGATCTCATCGCCATTGCCAGCTTTCTTGGCACCGATGGGCGTAAGCTCGTTGCCCAGCTTCGCGGCCTCCTCCTCGGAGACCGCGCCCAGGGCCGGTGCGGCTGCCAGCGCCAGGGAGACAATGCTCCCTGTCAGTACGTTCTTTCGAAAATTCATCGCTCGTCTACCTCGCTAGACGTTGGTGGTACAGCTTTATTTCTTCACACACTCTCACGGATCAGAACGAATACGTCACGCTGGCCGTGATGTTGTCCCGGTCCTCGCGGGTGTTGTAATCACCACCAAAGTAGTTGGTGTAGTTGATCGCCGCTTCGTAGTTGTTGCGGTACTCGGCCGCCAGACCCAGACCAACCGCCTTATTGCCCTCGTTGAAGGCCCCGCCCGGTGCTGGCGCATAGCCGTTCACATCGTGCGACCAGGAAAGCGACGGCTTGAGCGTCGCGCCCATGAAGGCGTTGTTGTAGGTCAGCGTGCCGCGCATGCGATAGCCCCAGGAGAAGTCACTCACGAAACCATCGTTAGTGCAGTTACTGGGGTTGATGTTATAGAAACTATTTTCAGGCGAACCAGTCACATCTATGGTCGGACTATCACAAGCAAACGCCCCCTCTTCATAATCGCTAACTCCATAGATGCCGGAACGCCCATATCGCGCTTCAGACTTCGAGGGAAGATCGTGAACATACGTCATGCCCACCTCACCGACGAAACTAAGCCGACTCGCCCCAAGAACACGATCAAAGAACTTGATGAATGTCGCTTGAGCTTGGGACACCTTGTGCCGGTCATGGCCACGAATGGTTTCACCCAGAGGTGCCTGCCCTCCCGCTTCCTGGAGGCGTTGCTCGTAAAGCTTCGAAACTTTTGCCGCATCCTGAGCCGCTTGCTGATACTCAGCAGCGAGGGCATTCTGACCATTAGCTGCGAACGTCTGAGCTTGCTGAGCAAGCTGCCCCTGTACCGCAGGCGTTATGCCACCATTAAGTAGATCAAACGCATTCCATTGAAGAGGCATATTCTCTCGGAAGCTGTACTCAGCACCGATCGACCAACCACCTGGGACGTTTGTGTTCATACTGATTCCAAAGAGCTTGATATCTTCTGGGTAATCAGCGTAATAGTCGGGCAGAATACTGCCAGCCTGTATCTCCTGCTGAGTTCTAAGCTTGCCGCTTATGTAGGGCAACCGACTGTCATAACGTACGTGATAAAGGCCAAATTCGGTATTGCCTAACTCTGGTGAATACCACCGCAAGGCAACACCAAACTGGTCATCACCATCAGGCTCATTGTTAGCAATACGATTGATCACTTGAGGCCCACTATCGGGGAAATTCTTCTGAGAGACAGCTCCACTTGGATAAATCGGCCCACAATCATTCGCAGTGAAGTCATTTGTTGAAAAGAAGGTCCCGCAATCCTCAAGACGCGTCTCATCCCAGTCGAACTGCGCATAGGCCTCGACAGTTATATTCTGTGTCAGACCAATCGACGTGTAGAGCGCCTCAACCGGCAGTAACGCGTCCCGGATTTCAGCCCCCGGCGCCCGGATAGCACTGACGTTGATCGGGTTGGTGGCGTTGATACCGCCCTGAATGAAGGTACTCTCACCCCAGTTGATGACCTGGTTCCCGTAACGAACCGTGACGGGCACTTCGCCGACATTCCAGTCCGTCCATACATAGGCGTCCAGAAACTCACCGCCCGAAGCATCGTCCTTACCGCCTTCACTGAGCGGATACTCGAAGTCATCATCCTTGGTCTTGAAATCGTACCAGTACCTGCCGCGCACAAAGGTGCCGACACTGGACAGATACTCCCCACGCGGCGCGTAGTTCAAGTAGAGCTCACTCGTGCCACTGACCCGCTCCGAGTAGGTATCTCCGGACTCGAAGTTCTGGTTGCCGTCGTCGTAGTTTGTAGTAGACGCCCCAGTCGTGGAGCCTGCTGGAATCCCCAGGTTTCCCTGACCAATCAGGTCTTTGTTCTGGCTCTCAACCCGCCAGCCGGCCGCAGCCGTCAGACTGGTGTCAAACGCCCCTTCCACTTCACCGTAGTTAAACGTAAAGGCACCCGCCGGAGCCGACATACCCGCCGCGATGGCGACGGCGAGGGGAAGGCGAGCTCGCTTCTGCCACTGTTGTGTTCTTTTTGTCATCGAAACGCTTCTCCGTTATCACTGAATCGCTACCCGGGTAATGGAATTACCACAAGTTCACATGCAATATAGACACAAAATCACAGTTCCACCAACTTTCCGGTGGCTGATTTTGTGTTTCGTGGAGTGCTTCACGGAATTGCAATAAATCACACGCGCAGACTGATCCAAGAGGCAATTTTATGCACGACCCTTCCATCTACATCACCGCCGCCCGCCGCACCCCGATGGGCGGCTTCCTTGGGGCACTCTCCCCTCTCAGCAGTCCTGCCCTGGGCGCCGAAGCCGTTCGTGCCGTCCTCGCGGACTCGGGGCTCAGCGCAGATGCTGTCGAGGAAGTGGTGATGGGCAATGTGTTGCCTGCAGGCACTGGTCAGGGCCCAGCTCGCCAGGCAGCGAGGGACGGCGGCCTGCCGGACAGCGCCGGGGCCACGACCGTCAACAAGCTCTGCGGCTCCGGCATGAAGGCCACCATGTTCGGGCATGACCTGATCCGGGCCGGCAGTGCGGAGGTGGTTCTGACCGGTGGCATGGAGAGCATGTCCAATGCACCCTACCTTCTGACCGACGCCCGCCGGGGTTACCGCATGGGCCCCGGCCAGTCCCCTCAGGACCATATGTTCATGGACGGACTGCAGGATGCGGAGACCGATCGCCTCATGGGTGAGTTCGCCCAGGAGACGGCGGATCGGCTGGGCTATTCCCGGGAGGCCATGGACGCCTTCGCGATCCGCTCTCTGGAGCGGGCCAACGCCGCCATCGACAATGGCTGGCTGGACGCTGAGATGGTTCCGATCACCCAGACCGACCGCAAGGGCAATGAAACGACCGTCAGTAACGACGAGCAGCCCGGCCAGGCCAATATTGACCGGATCCCCTCCATGCGCCCGGCCTTTGCGAAGGACGGCACCATTACCGCGGCCAACGCCTCCTCCATCTCGGACGGTGCCTCAGCGCTCATGCTGATGAGCGAAGCGGCCATGGAGCGCCATGGCTCGCAGCCGCTGGCGCGCATCCTCGGGCATGCCACCTTCTCCCGCCACCCCTCCGAATTCACTCTGGCGCCGGTGGGTGCGATCCAGCGCCTTCTGGAGCGCACCGGCTGGTCAACCCAGGACGTGGACCTCTACGAGATCAATGAGGCATTCGCGGTGGTGTCCATGATCGCGATGGATGATCTGGGGCTGCCCCCGGAGAAGGTGAACATCCACGGCGGCGCCTGCGCCCAGGGTCACCCCATCGGGTCCACCGGCTCGCGTCTGATCGTATCCCTGATCCACGCGCTGAGGCGCACCGGCGGTCGAAGGGGCATAGCCTCACTGTGTATCGGTGGCGGCGAGGCCACGGCCGTGGCCATCGAGCTGTGCGACTGAGCGTGTCAGGCTTTGTGGGGCAGTTCCAGGTAATCGTGGGACTGCATCTCCAGCAGACGTGATTCAGTGCGCTCGAACTCGAACGCCAGGTTGCTCCCGGTGTAGAGATCCGGGATCGGCGCCTCGGCGGAGATGATCAGCTTGACGCAGCGGTCGTAGAACTCATCCACAAGGTTGATGAAGCGACGGGCGCGGTCGTCCGAGTCCGCGCCCATCACCGGTACGTTCGAGAGAACGACGGCGTGGAACTCCCGGGCCAGCTCGATGTAGTCGTTCTGGCTTCGGGGCCCGTCACAGAGCTCCTGAAAGTCGAACCAGACCACGTCATCGGCATGGCGCCGCGCATGGATCAGACGCCCGTTGATCTCCAGATCCTGCCCCTGGTCACCACCGGTCAGCGCCAGCTCTTCATAGCTCTTGAGCAGGCTCTCTTCCGCCTCCGGCCCCAGCGGGGTGTGGAACAGCTGGGCCTGCTCCAGGGTCCGCAGCCGATAGTCCACCCCACCGTCGATGTTCAGCACCTTCGTGTAGCGGTTGAGCAGGTCAATGGCCGGCAGGAAGCGGGCGCGCTGGAGGCCGTTCCAGTACAGGCCGTCCGGCTCAATGTTGGAGGTGCAGACCAGGGTCACACCCCGATGGAAGAGCCCGTCGAGCAGGTTCGCCAGAATCATGGCGTCTCCGATTTCGGAGACGAAGAACTCATCAAAACAGATGACCCGGCACTCGGCCGCGAACCGTTCGGCGATGGTGTCCAGCGGATCGCTGTAACCCTCCAGCTCCGCCAGTTCCCGGTGGACCCGCTGCATGAAGCGGTGGAAGTGGACCCGCAGTTTGCGTTCGAACGGCAATGAGTCGTAGAAAAGGTCCATCATGTAGGTCTTGCCGCGACCAACCCCACCCCAGAAATACAGCCCGGTGACCGGTTCCTCACGCCCACGCCGGAGCTTGCGCATCAGCCGTTTGCCAGCCCGGTTACGCCCAGCCTCGGCGGCCACAAGCTTCTCATACAGGGACTGGAGGTTCTGGATAGCGGTCTCCTGGGCGCTGTCGCGCTGGAAGCCGGCGTGATCCTGATCCTCGCGGTAGCGGGCCAGCGGCCCCGCGGATGGTGTTGCGTCACTGGCGCTCATGCGTGCCTCACGACTGCCATTTGAGGAGGGCATTATCCGGATTTTTGCGCCGCCCTCAAAATCCCACTATGGTCGGGACTGTTGCCGGGGCGCGCTTTGTCATACCATGATCGCGTTACGGCTGGTCACAGACCAGCGCCTTCCAGGCAACAGAAGGATCGTACTATGGAGTCCATGCTCGCTGTCGGTATTGCGGCATTGGTGATCGGCCTCGCTCTGGGCTGGGTTATTGCACGCTCAACAGGCGGACGCAATGTGCGCCAACGCCGGCTCGCCCAGCAGCTCGACGCGCTTCAGAACGAGCACACCCGCTATCAGGCGCAGGTGAATGAACACTTCATGGAGACGGCGGAACTCTTCCGGCGGCTCAATGATTCCTATCGGGAAGTGCATGAGCACCTTGCCAAGGGGGCTTCACGCCTGTGCACAGAAACCGATGCCCGCGAAGAGCTGGAGCAGGTCCAGCGTGACCACCAGCTGAGCTACAAGGGCCCCACTGACGATGAGGGCGGCGTGGAGCCTCCGCGGGATTATGCCCCGCGCAACACGCGCAACGACAACGGCATGCTCTCTGAGGATTTCGGCCTGAAGAAGGAAGCGTCGGAAAACGGCAGCCGCAGCTCAGCCACCTGAGCCCGGCTCCCCCGAGCCCGGCTACGCCGGACTCGGGTCCTCGATGAAGCGGTGCTCAATACCGTGAGCCTCGGCGAGTGCCGCACCCAGTGCCTGCACTCCGTCCCGCTCCGTGGCGTGGTGCCCCGCCGCAAAGTAGTGAAGCCCCTGCTCCCGTGCGCTGTGGACCGTCGGCTCCGAGATCTCGCCGGAAAGATAGGCATCCGCCCCGAGAGCGGCAGCCCGGTCAATCATGCCCTGGGCACCGCCACTGCACCAGGCCATCCGCCGGATCAGCTCCGGGCCGCCTTCAACAGGCAGCGGCGCCCGCTCAAGGCGCGACTCCAGCCGTGAAACCAGCGCCTGCGGTGTCATCGGTTCATCCAGATTTCCCGCCCACATCAGCTCGCAGGGGTCGTCCGAAACCGGCGCGCCATCGGAAGCGCCCAGTGTGCGCGCCAGGCAAGCGTTGTTGCCCATGGTCCGGTGCGCATCCAGCGGCAGGTGATAGGCGACCAGCGAAACGTTGTTGCTGAGAAGATGCTCGATCCGCCGCCGTTTCATACCCCGGATGCACGGATCCTCGCCCTTCCAGAAATAGCCGTGGTGCACCAGCACCATGTCGGCGCCAGCTTCAATCGCTTGCTCCAGAAAGCGCTGGCTGGCGGTTACTCCGGAGATGACCGTACGCACGCGGTCACGCCCCTCCACCTGGAGGCCATTGGGGCAGTAGTCCCGGAACAGCTCCGGACGCAGCCACTGGTCCATGGTCGCGACAAGTTCATCCCGCTGTGGTGCGCTCATGCCGTCACCTCGCCACTGTTGAGAATGTCATCAAGGGCGGTCAGCAGCGCCGTCATCTCATCGCCCGTACCGATGGTAATCCGCAGATACTGCTCGATCCGTGGTTTATCAAAGTGGCGCACAATGATGTGACGCTCACGCAACTGCGCCGCCAGCTCAGCGCCACTGACCGCCGGATGGCGGCAGAAAACGAAATTCGCTCTGGAGGGCACCACCTCGAAACCCAACGCTTCCAGGCCAGCATTGAGCCGTTCGCGCTGCTCGATGACCGCCTGTTGCCCGGCCCGGAACCCCGCCTCATCCCGGAAAGCCGCAATGGCACCGGCCTGCGCCAGCCGATCCAGGGTATAGGAATTGAAGCTGTTCTTGATCCGCTCCAGCCCCTCGATCAGGTGCTGCTGGCCCATTGCATACCCCACCCTGAGCCCGGCCAGTGAGCGGGACTTGGACAGGGTCTGTGTCACCAGCAGGTTGGGATGATCCGGGATCAGCCGGGCAGCGCTCTCACCGCCGAAATCCACATAGGCCTCGTCGATCACCACCACCCGGTCCGGGTTGGCCACGAGGATACGCTCAATGGATTCCAGATCCAGGAAACGGCCCGTGGGCGCGTTGGGATTCGGGAAGATCACACCACCGTTGGGCGGCTGGAAGCCCTCCACCGGGATCCGCAGCTGCTCATCCAGCGCCACGGTGCGGCTCTCCAGACCGTAGAGCCCGCAGTAGACGGGGTAGAAGCTGTAACTGATGTCCGGGAACAGCACCGGCTCGCCCGACTGGAACAGGCCCTGGAAGATGAACGCCAGCACCTCATCGGAGCCGTTCGCCGGGAACACCTGTGAAGCTTCCAGACCGAACCAGTCCGCGATGACCTGGCGCAGCTGCGTGGCGTCCGGATCCGGGTACAGGCGGAGACGCTCATCCGCGGCCTCGCGGATTGCCTGCGTGACCGCCTCACCGGGCCCGAACGGATGTTCGTTGGTATTGAGCTTGACCAGATTGGTCATCTGCGGCTGCTCACCCGGTACATAGGGGGTGAGCTGCTGCAGCCGTTCGTTCCAGAACCGGCTCATGGTCGCTCCTCAGTCGCGGATACGGTATTCGGCCGAGCGTGCGTGCGCCGTCAGCCCCTCGCCCCGGGCCAGCACGGAGGCACAGCGGGCGGCGCGATCCGCGCCTGCCGCCGAGAAGTGCACCACGGAGGAGCGTTTCTGGAAGTCATAGACGCCCAGAGGGGACGAAAAGCGGGCAGTGCCACTGGTGGGCAGTACGTGGTTGGGGCCCGCGCAGTAATCCCCCATCACCTCGGCTGCCCAGGAGCCCATGAAGATGGCGCCCGCGTGGCGGATCTGGGGCAGCAGTGCGTCCGGATCGGCGAGCGACAGCTCAAGGTGTTCAGGCGCCACAAGGTTGCTTACCCGGGCCGCCTCTTCCAGAGAGGCGCACTGGATCAGTATGCCGCGATCGGCCAGCGACTGGCGGATGATCTCCGCCCGCTCCATCTCCGGCAGCATGCGCGCCATACTCGCCTCAACCCGTGCGATGTAATCCGCGTCCGGCGAGACCAGGATCGCCTGGGCCTGCTCGTCGTGCTCGGCTTGGGAGAACAGGTCCATGGCGACCCAGTCCGGGTCCGTATGGCCGTCAGCGATCACCAGGATCTCGGAGGGACCGGCGACCATGTCGATGCCCACGCGCCCGAAGACCTCGCGCTTGGCCTCGGCCACGTAGATATTGCCCGGCCCCACGATCTTGTCCACCGCCGGCACCGTTTCGGTGCCGTAGGCCAGTGCCGCCACCGCCTGGGCGCCACCCAGGGTGTAGATGCGGTCGATGCCGGCTACCCGAGCAGCGGCCAGTACCAGGTCATTCAGCTCGCCGCCCGGCGCCGGCACCACCATGACAATCTCCTCGACGCCCGCCACCTTTGCCGGGATGGCGTTCATCAGTACCGAGGAGGGATAGGCCGCCTTACCACCGGGCACATAGAGGCCGGCACGGTCCACTGGCAGTACCCGCTGGCCAAGGCGGGTACCGTCCGCTTCCTCATAGGACCAGTCCTGCGGCAGCTGCTCGCGGTGGTAGCGCCGGATCCGGTCAGCAGCCGTTTCCAGCGCCTGGAACTGCTCATCCGTGATGGCGTGCATGGCGGCGTCGATGCGCTCACGCGGCACTTCCAGTTCGTTCACGGACGCCACGCTGAGGCTATCCAGCTTCGCGGTGTATTCCAGCACCGCCGCATCGCCTTCCTGGCGCACCCGTTTCAGGATCTCGGCCACGGTCTGGCGCACGCTGGTGTCGACGCCTTCCTCCCACTCGGTATGGCGGCGAAGCGCCACCTCGAAGTCCGGGTCAGCGGTATTGAGCCGGTTAATGGACAGTTCACTCATGCCTTTACTCTCACTGCGTCTGCCTGCGGGCGACGGCCTCGCCCATGCGATCCAGGATCGGCTGGATCCGTGCGTGCTTCATCTTCATGGAAGCCCGGCTGACCACGACCCGGGAACTGATGTCCGCGATGGTCTCGCGCGGCTCCAGGCCGTTCGCCTTGAGGGTATTGCCGGTATCAACAATATCCACGATCTCATCCGCCAACCCCAGAAGCGGCGCCAGCTCCATGGCACCGTAGAGCTTGATGATGTCCGCCTGTTTGCCCTGGGCCGCATAGTATTCCCGTGCCAGGCGGGTGAACTTGGTGGCCACGCGCACACGGCCCTCGGGCACGGCCTGGCCGGCCACGCCTGCGGTCATAAGGCGGCACCTGGCAATGGCCAGATCCAGGGGCTCGTAAAGGCCATCACCGCCGTGCTCCATGAGCACATCCTTACCGGCCACGCCCATGTCCGCTCCCCCGTACTGCACGTAGGTGGGCACATCCGTGGCGCGGATGATCAGCAACCGCACGCCCGGCACGGTGGTTTCAAAGACCAGCTTACGGCTTTTCTCCGGGTCTTCTTCGGGCTCAATACCCGCCCCGGCGAGCAGCGGCAGTGTCTCTTCCAGAATACGGCCCTTGGAAAGGGCAATGGTCAGCTGTTCCGACATAGTCCCGTCAGTGTCTGCGGAGGTCACGAGGGCATCCGGCGGATGGTGGCGCCGAGCAGCTGGAGTTTCTCCTCGATGCACTCGTAACCCCGGTCAATGTGGTAGATGCGGTCAACCATGGTCTCACCCTCGGCCACCAGTCCGGCAATCACCAGACTGGCTGAGGCACGCAGGTCCGTGGCCATCACCGGCGCGGCGGTGAGCCGGTCAACGCCACGCACGATGGCGGTGTTGCCTTCCAGGCCGATATCAGCGCCCATGCGGATCAGCTCCTGGACGTGCATGAAGCGGTTCTCGAAAACCGTTTCCGTCACCGACCCGATGCCTTCGGCCACTGCGTTCATGGCCACGAACTGGGCCTGCATGTCCGTCGGGAAGGCCGGATAGGGAGCCGTACGCAGGTTGACCGCCCTGGGGCGCTGCCCGTGCATGTTGAGTTCAATCCAGTCGGCCCCGGTGTTCACCTCAGCCCCAGCTTCCCTCAGCTTGATCAGCACGGCCTCCAGGATGTCCTCACGGGTGTCCTTGAGCAGCACATGGCCTTTGGTTGCGGCAGCCGCCGTGAGATAGGTGCCAGTCTCGACACGGTCCGGAAGCACATCATAGTGACAGGGGTTCAGCCGCTCCACGCCGTGGATCTCGATGGTCGCTGTTCCCTGCCCGCGCACATCCGCACCCATGGCATTGAGGCAGTCGGCAAGATCCACCACCTCCGGCTCGCGCGCCGCATTTTCGAGAATGGTGACACCATCCGCCAGCGCCGCCGCCATCATCAGGTTCTCGGTGCCCGTGACGGTGACCGTATCAAGAAAGATATGGGCCCCCTTGAGCCGCTGCGGCGCATAGGCGTGGATGTAGCCACTGTCGACCTGGATCTCGGCGCCCATCTGCTCCAGCCCCTGAAGATGCAGGTTGACCGGGCGGGTACCGATGGCACAGCCACCGGGCAGCGACACATGGGCCTCGCCGAAGTGGGCCACCATGGGCCCCAGCACAAGGATGGAGGCCCGCATGGTCTTGACCAGCTCATAGGGCGCGGTGAGGTTGTTGATGGTGGTCGAATCCACCTCAACGCTCATGCGCTCGTCGATCATGAGCTCAACCCCCATGTGACCGAGCAGCTCGATCATGGTGGTCACGTCGTGCAGGTGCGGCAGGTTGCCCACGCTCACCTTACCGTCCGCCAGCAGGGTTGAGGCCAGTATCGGCAGGGCCGAGTTCTTGGCGCCGGAGATCCGGATCTCGCCGTGCAGCGGCTGGCCGCCCTGAATCAGCAGTTTGTCCACGTTATGCTCCCGGGGCTCTGGGCCGCCTTCACTGACTCTGGCGCGCCTGCCATTCCTGCGGCGTCATGGCGCGGATGGTCAGGGCATGGATTGTGCCTTCCGCCAGCAGATCCTCGAGCTCCCCGTAGATCAGCTGCTGGCGCTTCACGCGGTTGAGATCGGCGAAGCGCTCGCCAACAGCGACAACCAGGAAACGGTTACCGTCGTTCTGAACCTCAATCTCGCACTCCGGCAACGCTTCCACGAGCCGTTTCTGAACATCTTCAGCCTGCATCCAAACTCCCGTTGTCTCCGGCGGTTACTGTCGCCGACGCGGACACCGCGCCGGGGGCGCGATTATAGCCCAGATGGCGGGTGCTTGACACGTTGTATGCGGGGCAGTCGACGCTTACCCGTTGCCCTTCTGCTGGTCAACGGCATCTTCAAGGCCCTTAATGTCGCCCACATCGGCGGACCATTCATCGATGACCCTGCTCACGTTGCCCTCAGCGGCCCGCATTTCCTGTTCAAACCGGTCGCGGAAGGCCAGCCCCATGTTGATGCCCTCAACAATGACGTTCTCGACCTGCCAGTTGCCGTCATCCGGCTCATACATGGAGTAGGCCATGCCATAGCGCTCACCGGAGTTGGTGATGATGGAGAGATTCACCGTGGCACGGTCCTCATGGCGGGGATTGATCTTGACGCTGTCGACTTCCAGCTCAAAATCGCTGCTGTCGATGCTGACCGCGGCGCCACCATAGGCGTCGTAAAGACTGCGGCGGAAAGCCCGCACGAACTCATCGCGCTCCTCCGGACTCGCCTGCCGCGCATACTTGCCCATGATCCGGGCAGCCACGCGCCGGAAGGCCACAAACTCACCCAGGGCGTCATCCATGGCCTCATAGAAAGCTTCACGGTCCGAGTTATAGAGCTCACGGATTTCATTCAGCTGATCCACGAGGCGGATGCTGTTCTCGCGCACGTACTCCCGCAACTGTTCCTCCTTGGACTGGGCCGTGGCCAAGGGCGCTGCCAGCAGCGCGATGATGAAACCCACCAGCAGGGTAATGGGGGTCAGGGTTCGGATTCTGTTCACTGCGTCCTCCTGTGTGCTGCAGCGGTACCGCCACGCTCAGCGTGGCCTGGCAATGCGTCGACGGATCAGTGTCTCAATACTCATTGCCGACTGTGTATCCTCGATATAGTCATTATCCGAGAGCGTTTCCGGGTGGCCTCCGGGGGAGATCTCAATATACTGCTCGCCGAGAAGCCCTGCGGTCATGATGATGGCGACGCTGTCGATGGCCAGGTGATCGAGGCTCTGATCAATGCGCATCCGTACCTTTGCCCGGTAACCACGCGCATTCAATTGTACGTCAGCCACTTCGCCCACGGTCACCCCGGCCAGCGCAACACGGGCACCCGGTTTCAGTGTGCCAGCATCCGCGAACTCGGCGTAGAGGGTGTAGTGCTCGCCGTTATCCGCCCGCTCACTGCCGCCGGGCGGCGCCAGCCACCCTGTGGCCAGCAGCAGGGCCAGCGTGGCGACACTGCCCAGGGCAAAGAACACCAGACGCTGCATGTGCAATGGAATCGTCTCTCCTGCCCGGCCTCCCGGATCATCCTGCCGGCTCCCCGGCTGTACGAAGATCCGGCCAGCCGATACAGTACGACGCCAATCTGCTGCCCACAACCCACGGAGCCTTACATCATGGTCACTGCCCTGCTCGCGGTCCTGGCCGGTCTGACCCTGCTGATCTGGAGCGCTGACCAGTTCATCACCGGCGCCATCGACAGTGCACGGCGCCTGGGCATGAGTCCGATGCTGATCGGGCTGACGCTGGTGGCCTTCGGCACCTCGGCCCCGGAAGTACTGGTCTCGGTGGTCGCCGCCATTACGGATGCGGGCGACATTGCCGTGGGCAACGCCATAGGTTCGAACATCGCCAACCTGGGGCTGGTTCTCGGCATTACAGCCCTCCTTGCCCCGGTCGCGCTGGCACGCCCCACGCGGCGCATCGAACTGCCTCTCCTCGCCATCGTGACCATTGGCACCTGGCTGCTGTTCCAGGACGATCACCTGAGCGCCTGGGATGGCCTGTTCATGCTTGGCATTCTGGCTGTGGCATTCACCGTGCTGGTGCGCTATGGCCAGGCCGCCAGCATGCTGGCCGAGGAGATGCCGGAACCCCACGAGAACCGCTCAACCGGCTTTCTGACCCTGCAGATAACCGGCGGGCTTATCCTGCTTCTGGCCAGCTCGCGGCTGCTGGTCTGGGGCGCGGTTGAACTGGCGCTAACGCTGGGCGTGAGCGAGCTGGTGGTGGGCCTGACCGTGGTCGCCGTGGGCACCAGCCTGCCCGAGCTCGCCGCCAGCATCGCCAGCGCTCTCAAGGGGCGTCACGATATGGTCATGGGTAACCTGATCGGCTCCAATCTGTTCAATCTTCTGCTGGTGCTGGCGGTGCCCGCGCTGGTCGCCGGCATCCCGCTGAACAGCGATGCCATTACGCGGGACTACGGGGCCATGGTGGCGGTCACCCTTCTGCTGGCGGGGCTGGCCATCGTCTACCACCGCCAGGGGCGGCTGAGCCGGATCGGAGGTGGTATACTGCTGGCATTCTACATCGGCTACGTTGCCCTTCTGGTAACCGGTGATACGCCGGTGCCGGCGGCAACGCTGTCAGCACTCTGAGGAGAACCATGGCGCCTTCGGACGCACTCAAGGAATCGGCCCGCCGCACCATCACCCTGGAGCGCGATGCCATCGACGCCCTGCTGCCGCGCATCGACGAGCAGTTCAGCCATGCCTGCGAGCTCATCCTGCAGTGCAAGGGGCGCGTGGTGGTCACCGGCATGGGCAAATCCGGCCATATCGGTACTAAGATCGCGGCGACCCTGGCCAGCACCGGTACGCCCGCTTTTTTTGTGCATCCCGGGGAAGCCAGCCACGGTGATCTGGGCATGATCACCGGGGAGGATGTGGTCATCGCCATCTCCAACTCCGGCAGCACCGGCGAACTGGTCACCATCCTGCCGCTGATCAAGCGCAAGGGCGCCTCGCTGATCAGCATGACCGGCAAAGCCGACTCCCAGCTGGCCCGCCAGGCCCATGCCAATCTGGATATTGCCGTGGAGCAGGAAGCCTGCCCCATGAATCTGGCGCCAACCTCCTCCACCACGGTCACACTGGTGATGGGCGATGCTCTGGCGGTCGCACTGCTGGAAGCGCGCGGTTTCGGCGCCGAGGACTTCGCCTTCTACCATCCCGGCGGCTCGCTCGGACGGCGGCTGCTGCTCAAGGTCTCGGACCTGATGCACACGGGCGACGCCCTGCCACGCGTGACCCAGCAGACACCACTGGGTGAGGCGCTGCTGGAGGTCTCGCGCAAGGGACTGGGCATGACTGCTGTGGTGGACGACGGCGACCGGGTCATCGGCATCTTCACTGACGGTGACCTGCGCCGGACCCTGGATCAGGGCGTGGACATCCACAGCACCCCCATCGGGGATGTCATGACCAGCCACTGCCGCACCGCGCGCGAGGATATCCTCGCGGCCGAAGCCCTGAAGATCATGGAGGACAACAAGATCAACGGCCTGCTGGTGACCAGCGGCGAGGGGCGCCTGGTGGGGGCCCTCAACATGCACGACCTGCTGCGCGCGGGCGTGGTCTAGGAGAACGGAATGACGGCACCCCTGAACGAGCGCGGCGGCACGATCCAGCTGCTGGCCATGGACGTGGACGGCGTTCTGACCGACGGCAGCCTCTACTTTGCCGCCAGCGGCGATGAACTCAAGGCCTTCAGCATCCTCGACGGTCAGGGCCTGCGGCTGATCCAGAAGCAGGGGTTGATCACCGCCTTCATCACGGGCCGTACATCGCCACTGACAGAGGCCAGAGCCAGAAACCTCGACATCGGTTATCTGATCCAGGGCCGCACGGACAAACTGACCGCACTGCGCGAACTCTCTGAACGGACCTCGATACCGTTGGACGCCATTGCCTATGTCGGCGATGACCTGCCCGATCTTGCCGCCATCGAGGCAGCAGGCATCGGCATCAGCGTGCCCAACGGCTGCGCCGCGGTGCGCGGGT